>Ga0208671_10000009_pt1:127500-218142 | contig 218142 bp, 156 predicted proteins | sample ColrivemetaGS759_FD_187606 | JGI IMG/M metagenome (GOLD analysis project Ga0208671, IMG submission 187606) | Estuarine microbial communities from the Columbia River estuary - Ebb tide ETM metaG S.759 (SPAdes) (version 2) | ecosystem: Environmental > Aquatic > Marine > Intertidal...
CCATCAATACCATCTTTCTTGTTAAGCGGCTGCAAATATACAAGCTTTATTTTAACTTCCAAATCTTTTTTGAAAAAATTGAAACTTTTTTTTAAAATAAAATAAAACTCTCGCCTTACAAGCTATTTTTTTGATTTCCTTCAGTTCCCCCAAGATAAATAGCCTCCTTCCAAGTCATAAACTTCACAAAAACCAAGTCCTCTCATTTTGATTAATGCCGTTCCACTATGCCCTCCTTTTGACAAAGATAAAGACAGGTTTAGGTTTATCTATTTTTAAGATTTCGACAACGAAGTTTGCATCATTCCAATCTAATTTTTTTTGCATTACCAATCGTACCCTTTTGGTATTCTGAAGGTGTAAGAACATCAATTAGAGCATGATTAGCTTTCTCCTTCATTTTTTTCTTGAACTCAGTTTTAGATATGGTTTCAAAAGTTCCGTTACCTGTTTGTCTACCGCCAGAATAATTTTGGCAAGATGACATTTATAAAACCAAGAATAACATACCAGCCATATTTTTTATGAATATTTTACTTTTACAACCTGAACAAAAAAATCCTCAGCCAACTTAATAGTCAACTGAGGATTAAAAATTTATTTAAAAACTTGATTTCTCAAGTTGATTATAATTTACCGCCTTTGTGCTCATCTTGCCACTTATTTAACTCGTCCCATTTCCCCTCTAAGGCCAACCCAGCTTGTGTTGGCCAAGTAGTCGGATCGTGCATTTTATAGCGATTTCCTGCTGCAAGTAAGATCTCTTTAATTGATTCAGGTGAAGCAGCAGCTACTGCTGCCCAAGTTTTTAAACCACCTTCTTTCATCAATGATTCAATTTTTGGACCAACGCCTTCAATTTTTTTCAAATCATCACCTGCAGATTCATCAGCCGCTGGAGTGGAAGTGTCTTCAACCACTGGTTCAATAACTTCATTAACAACTGGTTCCGTAACAGGAGCTTCTTCAGCCACTGCCTCAGGAGTTGCCTCATCCTTCTTCAATGGTGGAGGAGTAAAGTTTACAGTATCTCCAGCTAATTGTTGTTTTAGAGCATCAAATCCAGCCAATTCTCCCAACGTAGTTCTTTCAACTTTTGATTGTTGCTTTTGAATTGCATTGGTTGTTTCCTTACGTACTTGTTGTTTCTCTTGACGTACAGACTCATCAGCTTCTCTTCTGATATCTTCTAAGTAACGTAAGTGAGAAACTAAAATCCGTTTATCATCACGGTTGAATTCAATTACTTTTACAGTTAATGTTTCATCAACATTAGCCAATTTCCCGTCATCTTTTCTTACATGCTTGATTGGAGCAAAAGCTTCTAAACCATAAGGTAATTGAACGATAGCACCTCTGTCATCTCTTCTTACAACAGTAGCTTCATGATAAGAACCTATTGGAAATACATTTTCGAATGTATCCCATGGATTTTCCTCAATTTGCTTATGCCCAAGAGAAAGTTTACGATGATCCTTATCGATCTCTAAAATAACTACTTCAATATCATTTCCGATTTTCGTGAATTCAGAAGGATGAGAAAATCGTTTTGTCCATGACAAATCAGAAATATGCACCATTCCTCCAATTCCTTCCTCTAGCTCCACAAATACACCATACGGAGTCAAGTTTTTCACTTTACCTGTATGACGGCTTTCCTTAGGAAATTGTTTTTCGATTACGCTCCAAGGATCATCAGTTAATTGCTTAACAGATAATGACATCTTACGATCTTCACGATCGATAGTCACAACTTTTGCTTCATACTCTTGACCTAATTTGAAGAAATCTCTAGCATTAACTGGTTGATTACTCCAAGTCACCTCAGATACGTGTATTAAACCTTCAACACCTGGTTGAATTTCAAGGAATGCACCATAATCTTCGATATTAACAATTTTACCTTTTACAGAAGAACCTTCAGCAACCGTAGCATCCAATACCTCCCACGGATGTGGTTGTAATTGTTTCAAACCTAATGAAATACGTTTTTTGTTTTCATCAAAATCTAATACTACAACATTGATTTTTTGGTTCAATGCTAAGATTTCGCTTGGGTGTGAAATACGTCCCCATGAAATATCTGTGATATACAATAAACCATCTACACCTCCTAAGTCCAAGAATGCCCCAAAGTCTGTGATGTTTTTCACTAACCCCTCTAGAACTTGTCCTTTTTCCAAGCTTCCAATGATTGCATCTCTTTGTTCAGCTAGATCACTTTCGATCAACGCTTTGTGAGAAACTACTGCATTTTTAATAACTTCATTGATTTTAACTACTTTAAACTCCATTGTTTTACCAACGTAAGCATCATAATCAATGATAGGTTTAATATCAATTTGAGAACCCGGCAAGAATGTTTCCAACCCACCAGCATCTACAATCAATCCACCTTTAGTCTTACTAACAACGTTACCTTTTATAATAGTACCGTTCTTATAAGAATCAACAATACTTTCCCAAGCTCGTAATAATTTAGCTTTTCTTCGAGAAAGAATTAATTGGCCTCTTGCATCTTCTTGTTGTTCAACATATACCTCAACCATATCTCCAATTGCCAAATCTGGCATATCGCGAAATTCAGACAGAGATAACAAACCATCAGATTTGTAGTTAATGTCTAATACTACATCACCACTATTAATAGATGACACTTTTCCTTTTACGATTTCATTTTCTAAAACCGAAGTTAAGGTTGCTTCGTATTCTGCAAGATATTTTACTTTTTCTTCTTCAGTATATGGAGACGCGAGTCCGTTTCCTAGTTCCCAATCGAAGTCATCGTGTGGAGTACTGAATTGGTCTGCTTTCTTTTCCACCAACTCTTCTAATGCGATTTTGTCAACGCTGGTATCTTCTGTAGTTTCTACCGTTACGTCTTTAACTTCCTCTTCTGAAGTTTCTTTTAGATTCTTGTCATCTGACATATTTGAATCTTAATTTTGTAATACCTATTGTTTTCTGATTTGTTATAAATCCCTGAAAATCAACGGTATGTGGTTAATAATTTATTTTAGCGGCACAAAGGTAATAAAAATTCCAATTAAACAAAAGAGATAAATGTTTTTCACACTTTACTTTGAAAGGAAAGTTCTGCTTAAATTCATTTTGCCCTGCGTAATCTATTTTCTCAAAAAAATTGATAAAAATTACTTTGCCGATTAAATAAGCGACCTCTCGAGATATATTCTATCAATAATGGTAATAGAATCCTATATCAATCGTTACTCCCAAAAGGTTTTTTTACAAACAATTTACCAGTATCCAACTTTTTTAAGCTCACTACTTTCAAATTACATTTTTAATCCTAATAATCTTGATTGTGTTGAGCAGGAGTCTTCCATCCTTCCTTGACAAGAGATTATCAATAAACTTGAGATTCATGAGTTAGCAAGATCACTCATTATTAGTTTTTTCTTTGCAAAAGAAAACAACATTCTCTTTAAATGTAAAAACCCTTGTAATCAAATGACTACAAAGGCTTTCATCTTACTCCAGATTAAAATAATTCTATAATTATAGCTTTATATTTTTTAATTATATTTCTTGATTTTTAAAAATATAGAACAATTTTCTGGTTAACTTTTTAATCTCCTCTTTTATCCGAATGGCGGTGGATCACTTTTAATCCCTAATCCAAATGGAGGTGGATCACTTGCTCCTCCCTTGATACTTGCTAATCCTTTTTTATTGATCACTTGTGTCGCATTTAATTTACCTGCGAAGTTTTTAATTGTATTATTCATATTCTTATTTTTGGGTGATTAAAAATTAAACATATTTATTTGAAATGCAATGTAAATATAGATTGGTACATGAAGTTCCTTAGGTAGATAGGTTGCGACTTGTAGAAGAATGGTTACATTAAACTAAAAAAAAACATAAAAACTTGATTTACAAGTATTTACGAAATATAAAAAATATACTTATTCAGTGAAATCGATGTCACCAACACCCATATTTCAATGAGCTGGTACTATTTGAAAAGCTAGATGTAACCTAACCACCAATACAACGCAACCTATTTACCAGTGATTTTTTTTTTGAAGCCTAAGATTTTGCAGATATATGAAGTAGAAAATGAAGAGTTAATTTTAATATCTCAAAAAAAAGCAAAAAAAGGTTTAATCATTTTGAACAAAAAAATTAGCGATCTCTCAAATCATGAGATGGTGAGACACTAAAATATTGTTTATAAGCTTTTCCAAAATAACTCGGATCTGCAAAACCTACTAAAAAAGTTACTTCAGAAACTGATTTCCCAGATTCTTGCAAAAGCTTTCGTGCTTTTTTCAATCTAAATTCATTAATCATTTTGCTTGCACTACTCCCTGTAATACTTTTTATTTTTCGAAATAATTGAACTCGACTTAAAAAAAGCGCTTCAGCCATTTTCTCAACAGAGAAATTCTCATCTTTATAATTTTCATCAATCACATTAAGCACTTTTTTCATAAAAGGGTCGACAGTTTCAACTTGCTCTATTTGCTTATCGTTTATATTTTCTGAAGTAGAAACACTCTTCCATAAATTTTGTGCACGTTGCTGTTGCTTTAGTATAGTTTTCAACTGTCTTTTTAGAGTATCAATCTGAAATGGCTTATTCATCCAAGCTACTGCTCCGGAGTCGAATGCTTCTTTTTGGTTTGCATCACTATTATTTGCAGTCAAAATCATTACTGGAATATGTGCAGTCAATTCATTTTCAGCAACTTGCTTGCACAACCATCCTCCATTGTAATCTGGTAAAGTCCAATCTGATATAATAATCTCAGGAATTCTGTTGATAGCTATATTCAAACCTGTAGTAGTTGAATTAGCGATTTCCACAGCATAATCACTGGAAAGTGCAGATCTTAAAAATTCTAATAACTCAGGCTCATCCTCTACAACTAAAATTAAAGTTTTCTCAGAATTTTCATCTACAGAACTTGATGACAAACCTTCATACTTAGGTGAAATACTCATCTGAGCTTCATCCAACATTTCGATTGGAATATTAACCATAAATATCGCTCCTTTCCCTAATTCAGATTGAAGCACAATCTCTCCATTCATCATTTCGACCAATTCTTTAACCAAAGCCAATCCTATACCTGTTCCTCCTTTTAATTTTCCTTGAGTTCCTTGGACATATCTTTCGAAAAGTTCTTTTTGTTCATCTAGAGCAATCCCTGGACCTTGATCTCTAACAATTAATGACAAGGAGTATTGAGTATCCTTTTTCTCAAAATCACCATTCAAAGTTACCCCTTGCCCTGGTTCACAAAACTTGATTGCATTACCTATAAGGTTAGAAAGAATTTTGTCCAACTTATCATAATCTAATAGGAATTGTCCTTTAGGCATTTTCATTTCCTGATTATAGATAACTCCTTTCTCAATAGCTTGCTGTTCATATCGTTCTCCTAAGGATTTAAAAATAAATTCTAATTGTCCTACTTGTGGATTTAATCTTAAAGCTTTAGCTTCTACTTTGTTCCAATCTAAAATCTGGTTAAAAAGCTCCATTAGTCGTTTCCCATTTCTTCTTGCCAGTTGAATATCTGATTTGGTAACAGAATCAATTACATTGTTTTCTGCTCTTTCCAATGGAGCTAGCATCAACGCTAAAGGAGTCCGAATATCATGAGTAATAGAGGAAAAAAGTCGATCTCGACTTTCAGCTACTTGCCTGTCTAAATCTAATTGAAGGGCAAGTTGCTTTCTTTTATTTTTATTCCAGTAAACAAAAAATGAAAGAATTCCTATTCCAAAAAGTGCACCCAAGGAGATCATTATTAATCGTGTTTGGGATATGATTTTTTCTTGTTCCAATAGTTGGATCTGGTCCTCTTTCTTTTCGGTTTCATATTTCGTTTGCCACTCTTGAATCTTATCATTACGACGATCTTCTTGAATATTCATATAATAAATTCGAGTTTTCACTACCCACTCCTGCCCTTCTTCAAATCTGCCTGCTAACATTAATGCCTCCGTATATTCTTCTCCAAAAGTCACCATAGTAGCATCCAAGTTATCTTTTTCAAAGATTGGTCTTAATTTTTCAAGGTATCTCAAACAATCATCTATCTTGCCCATACTACAAAGGTTCGAAGCGTAATCAGTATGAACCCGAGATTGAAAAGTTTTTGGAAAAAGATGTATACTATCTAAAACTTGAGAAAAATAATTATTGGCTAATCCATACTGGCCTGAACTATTATGGATATAGGCTTTATTGTAGTAGAAAGAATACTTATCTACATCTGAAATATCAACATGATCCAACAAAGAATCCGCAACATTTAAATAACTGGCTGCAATTTCTGAATCCCCCATAAAAGATTTCATGAGCCCCATATTCTTATTAATAGTAAATGACATTTTGGTATCTCCTAATTCTCTACTAATTCCCAGAGCCTCATTATAAAACTCTTCCGCCTTTTCCATATCTGTTTGTATGTAATGGAAATGTCCCAACCGATAATACCATTCCATCAAAGTCCAATGAGGAGAATCCTGTGATAAAGATTCAGCCACCTTTTTCATTTGATCTAAAATCTGAACACTTACATCTCCCTTTCCATATTTTTGGAACTCAGAGACGAAACTAGATTGTCTGTTAAAAAGCCAAAACATAGCTGAATCTTGGCCAATTATTCTTAATGCATCAACATAAGCTTGATCCAATGCTTGGTACGCTAGAGGTAGTTCTTCTTTTGAAATATCGGAAAACCAATCAATCCATTTATCCAACTTTTTATCATCTGAAATTTTCTCAATCACCAATAAAATAGAATCCGTGCGCAAAGTTGCCTGAGCAGAAAAATGATTAGCCACGAAGATTATTAAAAAAAGTGAGAATAAAAATTTCATAAGTGCCCTCTTGATTACGCTTTATTTTACAATATATTTTAAAAGAAAAAAGATAGGTAATCCATTAAACGTACGTAAATAAATTACAAAATAATGACTATATGTATCCAATGTAGTAAAATAGGATACATTTGATATAAATACTTAGATATAAATATAAAATATTTTACATATAATAAAATATTTATTTACTTTTTATTTAGCTTGATCCTTATCTGCCTAACCTTTTATGTATACTTTCGAAAAAAAATATGGAGTGCCCTTCGATCAATCCACATTTTTTTTAATCTAAACTTAATTCCGTTACAAAAAAAAAATCCTAAATGTAGCTTCATTTTTTTTGTCAAAAATTGTTTAGATTTTCTTTGGTAACGTTATAATTCACAAGCTTTTAAATAAACCCAATGCGGTTTTACTCTAATAAAAGAAACTCAGTCTATTGTATAAACCACTACCTAATTAATCACAGATAAACTGAAACTTATTCGGACAAGTAAATTAGATCGTAATTTCAAAAAAGGAAAGGTTATTAGTAAAGTATTATATCTTTTTGATTGGAAAGGTAATTTGCTTTAAAAGCATGAATATTCAAATGACTATTTTAAAACACAACAGGATATTAGAAATTACCACACAAAATTTCTCAGCTATTATTTCGGAAAATAACTTTTATGATTCCTTCATAATTTAAAAAGAATAAAAAAAGGGCGTAACAAATGCGCCACGCCCTCCTAACTTTTTGAGTTAATTCTTTTAAAAATTAAAATTTAATCGCCCTGAAATAATTGTTCCATTGAATCCGAATTGATTCACTTCCCAAGGATATTTAAATCGTCCTCCTAGGTCAGTTACAAAATCAGATCCTGGTTCGATAACATCAGGATATACATTTAATAAGTTATTGACAACTAAATTGAAATTAATATTATCTGAAATATCATATCCTAAAATCAAATCAGTAATTACTTTCCCACTAAACGTTTGATCCAAACTTACATCTGAAGCATGCTGCCAAGTAACCTCTCCAAAGTAAGTATTATTCAATGTTGCATTAAATTTCCCTACATCCAATCCAATTCCAAATAAAGATTTAAAATTAGGTCGAGCAGAGGTAACTCTTGACTGTTCTTTTCGATTAAAAATATCAACACCTTGTTCTCCAATTACACCTGGTGCAGTAATTTCTCCCTCGATTTTTGTTTTATTCGCATTCAATGAAAGGATAAAATTCATTGAGGCCTTTTCACCAATGGAAACATTTTGATAATCTGCCACTAAATCAAATCCTTGTGTACGTGTATCTAAAGCATTTACAAAAAACTTGATGCTTGTAACACTATTGTCAATTAAAACTTGTTCGATTGGGTTTGTATTCATATCATCTCCATCAAATCCAACTTCACCAGTAAACAATACTCGATTGTCAACACTTACATTATAATAATCAGCAGATAAAGAAAACCCTTCTGCTAATTTGTAAGTAAAACCTGCAGTAAAGTTTAAGGATGTTTCAGCATCCAATTTAGGAACACCTAAGCCTTCAATGACAGAACTTACGTTATTAAAGGTTCCTTGGTTAGAAATAGTACCACCTGAAACTAATGTTTGAACATTACTCAAATATACTTGATGCAGAGAAGGGGCTCTAAACCCTGTACTTACAGATGCTCGGATTGCTCCTTTTCGATCTCCCAACAATTGCCTTGCATTTACTTTCCAAGAAAGATTACTCCCAAAGTCTGAATAATTTTCGAAACGAACAGCTCCTCCAATCAAAAATGTTTCTGTTGCATCGTAATCCGCTCCTAAATAAACTCCTACATTATTTCTATTTTCTTTCAATTCATTACTTGGTTGCAATCCAGGAAAAGATTGTGCACCACCATCAACATATGATTCCTCTTGACCAGCAGTAACTTCAAAAGTTTCTTGTCTTACCTCAGAACCAAATGAAAGTGTCAATTTATCAAAGACCTTTGATACATCAATATTTCCTAAAATATTTCCAAATGCATAAGCTCCTGCATCAAACTCAGTTGGACTGTTAGGCAACAAAGCAGGGTTAATTGTATTTCCTATTGTATAAGCAACATCGTTTGAACCAGTTGTCAAACTAATATCTGTATTCCAGCCATTGAAATTATATTTATTTCCAATAGTGAACGTTATATCATTTATTGCAGTTTCAAAGGTAGGTTGAAAACCATTGTAAGCTTCACCAGCTGGCGTTAATAATCCAGCATCATCTGTAATCCAATATGGTGCTCGATAAAGTGCGAATGATGTTCCATTCCGACGAGTATACCCTCCAAATGCATAAAACTCCCCGGCATCGTCAGCATACTTTGTTCCAAAATTTGCGAAAACAGAAATTTTATCATAATCAGGTTGACCTACAGTCATTCCCAAATCTGGATTATCTTGAATCCAAGGATCAGTTCCATTTAATATAGCATCGTCACCAAATATAACTCCGAATAATCCATCACCACCGGGTTCCCCTGCTCGGTTAGTTTTATCTTGATGGTAATAATTTCCAGTCAAACTTAAAAATCCATTTTTCCCAACCTTAAATCCTTTATTGATCGACGCATCATAAGTTAGTCCATCTCCTTCAGTTGTAATTCCTGAACCTATGGATGCACTTAGATCTGTTCTCTCCTTTAATACAATATTTATTACACCAGCCACTGCATCAGAACCATACTGAGCAGCCGCTCCATCTCTAAGAACTTCGATTCTTTCTATAGCTGAGGTTGGGATACTTTTCATATCAACTCCAACTTCTCCTTTTCCAGGTGTATCATTTACATAAACAAGCGCACTTTGATTTTTTCTTTTTCCATTTACCAAAACTAAAGTTCTTGATGGCCCTAAATTTCTTAACTCAGATGGATCAAAATGAGCCGTTGCATCCGAAATAGTTTGATTAGAAGAGTTATAGGAAGGAACTCTGTAGTTAATCATTTGGTCGATTGATGTCTGGCCACTTTTTGCAAGTTCAGCTGCATTAATGTTATCAATTGGAACCGGTGATTCAAGAATAGTTCTTGGTTTTCCTCTTGTTCCGACCACTACAATCTCATCAAAACTCAACCCTGGATTCAACATTACATTAATAGGTCCAGCTGATGTAACTTCCACTTTTTGGGGAGCATATCCAGTAGAACTAATTTCCAATACAACCGGTAAAGACTTTACGGTAAATGAGAAATTTCCATCAAGATCCGTAACTGTTCCATTAGCTGTTCCAGCCTCAAGGATTGTTGCACCAATTAGTGCTTCATTCGTTTTAGAATTTTTAATTGTTCCAGAAATTGATTGTGCCTTAATGGTAGTCAAAGCAACAAATAAAGCGATAAATAGTGTTAATGATTTTTTCATATTAAAAATTTTCGTTAAAAAATAAAATTATTAAATGATAGTTCACAAGGCTAATAATATTTCCATTATTGAAAAAAGGGTTGTTGAGAAATTCATTCTACAACAACCCTTTTTTATTTATAACTTGAACTCTACTCTTCTATAGAAAAAGCCCCAACAAAACCCATTGGTTCAGAATCATTAAAATCATCTTGACCAGTCCAAACATCAAATTGAACAATTGCATAAGTTTTAATGACAAGAATAACGTTCAAATTTTTAAATAATTTATAACTTGAGTCTAAAGCCTTTGTAATTCAATTTGTATCTGTTGCTACTTCATACAACGTACCGGCCTCCATTTGATTTATTCCAGACGTTTACCCATTCATTGGAGGTATTGTAATTGACCTTCACTATAAAGCTTGTAATACAATTCATCTTTAATCTTGAGTGTATTCTCAAGTATACTAAATTTCAGCTTATTACTCTGACAAGGTCTAACTCCAGGTTTATATAAAATGGCATAAGTATTTTAAAAACGAGAGCTAATGATTCTTTACCACCTAACCTTTACCTGTGTGTTTCCCATATTTTTTTCTCTATTTCAATATAACTCATTTAATTTATTCTAAAGATAGAATATTTATCCACATAAAATTTTTATTAAAAAAGAAATAGCTTGTTTTTTCACAATTAATCTTGTTTAATCATCTTTTATCGCTCAATATTGAATACAGCATTTCATATTTAGTTTAATGTGACTGACACTTGGAAATGGAATTTAGTATTTCTAAAAAAATTACTTTACTTGTTAGGTTAAGTATCCCATTTTTAAAACTGAACCTTCTTCTCCTCTATAACTTCTACCCCACTTATTAATCGCACATAATACTCACCTCGTGGCATATTGAAAACTTTGAAGGTAAAGCTGAATTTATGCAAACCCTTTGTTTTTTTCTTATTTTTAAAAAAAGCATGTTTTAGTTCACCATCCAAGGTATATAATCCAAAAGTCATAATCTTATCTTTCCCTGTTTTAAACTGCCATCTTCCTTTAATGATTGAGGGAGCTTCCCGATATGCAGGTTCTCCAGGACGGCTTGTTGTTTGATGAACAACTACATACTCAGGGCGAGCTTTGCCCAACAAGTCTGCAACATAATTTGCAAGCTTTGCATGGTCAATATTTTCTAATCGTTTTTCGTTAGTAATTGCCCAAACAGCATATTGGGACGCAGCGTTCTTATATAACTTTTCCTCCGCCAAATACCGTGCAATTTTCAATAAATGTCCTGAAGCCAAAAAGCTCATATTAAATCCACTTCCCAGAGTTGGTGTGCCGTTTGGTGCTTGAATACAAGCTGCGTATATTTTTATAACCCGTCTTTTATTGCCTTCAATCGCTAATATATTATCTTCTATTATCATTAAATCTTGCTGAGTTGAATCATTAGAATTAAAAATTAATCCAGCAGTAATTTCAATATTGATTTTCTTTTTGCGGAAGTTTTTAATTTTTAGTTTTAGGCATTTCCCAGTATGTCCTCCTTCACTTTCCGCATATATTTCTATATAGCCTTTTTTAACAGCTTCAGTTAATTCAATATTCTTCGCATGAAGTACAGAAACAAAAAAAAGGCAAAATAAACTTAGGGTGATTGATTTTCTCATTAAAATATTTTTTTGAAACTAATTGATAGATTTTAAAACGAGAATAGTCTAGTTTTATTTTTTCCAAAAAAAACTACCAAATGAATAATATTTTCCTTTTTTATTTTTTAAACTATAACTTCACAAGTAAATTTCACTCTTCAATAATTGCAAATCCTTCCAAAAAAAAACTACTTTTAGTTATGTTCTTTTCAAAAACTAAATTAAAAAATGAGTGAAAACCGTCCATGGCTGAAAAACTACCCTAACGGAGTACCTGCCAATATCAATCCTAATGAATATCAAAATCTAGTGGAAATGTTTGAACAAACTTTCGATAAATATCGAAAGTTACCCGCATTTCAATGCATGGACAAAAGTATAACTTTTGACCAATTGGATAAAATGTCAAAACAATTTGGAGCATACCTGTTATCGAGAGGTTTAGAACCTGGAGATAAAATTGCTTTGATGATGCCAAACCTTTTGCAATACCCAATTGCTTTGTTTGGAGCACTTCGAGCAGGTCTTGTTATTGTGAATACTAATCCACTTTACACACCCCGCGAAATGAAACATCAATTTTCAGATTCAGGTGCAAAGGCAATTATTATTGCGGAAAATTTTGCAGCCAATTTAGAAAAAATTATTCATGATACTCCGATCAAAACAATTATCATAACAAGTATTGGAGAGATGCTAGGTGCAGTAAAAGGTACTTTAACTAACTTTATTGTTAGAACTGTCAAAGGTATGGTTCCAAAGTATAACCTTGCCAATACAGTCACTTTTAAAGAGGCATTAGCACAAGGAAAAAAATTCACATTACCAGACTTAGTTGGAAAACCAGAGGATGTAATTGTATTACAATACACAGGAGGAACAACAGGTGTTTCTAAAGGTGCAATGCTGACAAATCGAAATTTAATATCCAATATGTTACAGTTTCGAGCGATGATCAGTCCATACTTAATAGAAAAAGAAGAAGTCGCTTTATCACCTTTACCGATGTATCATATTTTTGCCTTTTCAGTCAATGCATTGGCGTTAATGAGTATTGGAAGTAGAACCATACTGATTACAAATGCACGTGATATCGGTTCCATCCTCAAAGAATTTAAAAATAATAAAATAACTATCCTGACTGGTGTCAATACACTATTTAATGCGATGCTAAATCACAAAGATTTCGCATCTCTTGATTTTAGTTCATTGAAAGCAACTGCAGGTGGAGGCATGGCTGTTCAAAAAGTAGTTGCTGAAAAATGGAAAGAAGTTACTGGTTGTAACTTATCAGAAGGCTATGGTTTGACAGAATCATCACCTGTAGCTACAGTTAATCCGATTAATGATAAAGGACAAATTGGAACAATTGGAATGCCTGTTCCATCTACGGATATGAGAATTGCCAATGAGGAAGACCAATCACTCGCCGTAGGTGAAGTTGGAGAAATTCAAATCAAAGGTCCGCAAATCATGAAAGGATACTATAATCGTCCTGAAGAAACCCGTAAAACTATTTCATCTGATGGTTGGTTAAGGACTGGCGATATTGGTTTGATGAAACCAGATGGGTTTTTCAAAATTGTTGATCGTAAAAAAGATATGATTTTAGTTTCTGGCTTTAATGTTTATCCAAACGAAATTGAAAATGTATTAGCCATGCATCCAAAGATTTTAGAAGTTGCAGCTATTGGCGTTCCAGATGAAAAATCAACAGAAGCAGTCAAAGTTTTTATTGTGAAAAAAGATACATCATTGAACGAAAAAGAAGTGCGAGAATATTGCACAGAACAATTTACAGGTTATAAAAAACCAAAACATATTGTCTTTCGAGATGAACTTCCAAAGACGAATGTTGGCAAGATATTAAGACGTGCTTTGCGTGACGAAAAAACGTAAAATTATTGTTACATGACTTATGATTTTATTAAAAAATCTCATTTGAAATAATTCAAATGAGATTTTTTTTTACTTTCGCATAAGATCCAAATTCTATGTTTTCAAACTAAAAAGAAAAAAATGAAATTTACACCTTTTAAATTAACTGCTCTCTTATTTCTTCTTCTTTCATTTTTTCAAAATTCATTTTCTCAAGTTATAATTGAGAAAGAAGAAGAAAAAGTTCGATCTAACAGAGGTCGTTTTTATGTTTATTGGGGATGGAATCGCGGTTATTTTTCCGACTCTGATATCAATTTCAAAGGAGACACTTATGATTTTACTTTGTTCGATGTGGTCGCAAAAGATCGACAATCAAAATTCTCATTAGAAACTTATTTTAAACCCTCCAGTCTAACCGTTCCACAAACCAATTTTGGAGTAGGTTATTATTTTCGAAATAAATGGATTTTCACAATTTCAATGGATCATATGAAATATGTGGTTCAAACAGCTCAAGAGGTGAAAATTGATGGTTACATTAGAGAAATGCATGATATATACGATGGAGAATATTCCAATGAAAATATAGTGATTCAACCTTCTTTTCTACAAATGGAACATACCGATGGTTTAAATTATTTCAACTTCGGAATCAGTCGAGCAGACAATCTTCTCCAAAAATGTAAATGGGCGAGAAATAAAATTGAACTACAAATAGTCGAAGGTTTTGAAACTGGATTATTGATCCCAAGGTCAGATATTACTTTGCTTAGGCAGGATGATATCAATACTTATCATTTTGCAGGTTGGGGAGCTTCCTTAAAAACAGGTTTACATCTTACTCTATTCAAACATTATTTTTTACATGGAGAAATCAAAGGTGGGTACATTAATCTTTTCGACATCTTAACTTCCTCAGTCGGAAACAATAAAGCAACTCAGGATTTTTTCTTTATTCAAACGACAATTCAATTTGGCGGGATTTTTTATTTTAGGTGAAAAAATTAAACTAAAAAAGACTTTCAATCTTAGTCTAACTTGAAGTCTTTTTTAGTTTATCCTGACATTGAATATTTATTTTATTTTCGATTTAACCACCAACCTAACCATACACCAACTAATCCCCATTGCGCAATCGTATCTACCAAATATCCTGTACTATCTGTCTCCATCCACACTTGATGTAAGTACGGTATCGTCAAATAACCAATCGTTCCAATGGCCAAAGATGTGAAGACACTTGTCATAAAATCATTCTCTCGAAATTTCATTAATACCCAAACAAGTAAAAAAGCAGAAAACAAATCAAGTAAAAACCCTCTTATCATACTAATTCCCATGGTCATCTCAAAAGATTTGTGATAAGACAGAGTTGCCCATGGTTTTCCTATCATTGATTCAATTAATTCCTCTTCTTCTTCCATTGTTGCACCATCAGGAACAGCTGGGACCATATAATGTCCATCTTCTAAATCAATTTGAACTAAAGCCTCCATAATTTGATCTTGTTTTGGGGTATATTCCATTTCCGCTCGATGAAATTGTAAAACATTCCATGATACAAATTGCCATAAAAAAAGGATTAAACCTGCCACCAAAGTACCAACTAATTGTTTGTTCATAATATTGATTTTTAAAATTTAAAAATTTTGTTTTGCTTCGTTGATATGGAGAGAAAACTAGATAAGAATAATTGTTGAAACTAATTTAAGATATTTTTTAACGAATAAGAAAGCTTACCATGCTACAGGCATGATTATTTTTTTTAATTGTTGCCTTTTTCAAACAATTTATTATTTAAAAATACTATTTAATTTCATCTGTTTTAAATAACCACAAAAAGGAAAATGGAGTTTAAGTTTTTTTTCAAAAAGGACTAACAGCTAACAAAAGTCAAAACCTTGTAAAACTAGGCCATAAAGATTAACAAAAAGGCATTATGCGCTTTGTTATTAAAAATCTTTTCTGACAAAAAAAACTATTCTAAAATTAAAGAGGATTTTCCCCTCATTTGGTCTAGCGAATGATGCGTTAAGATTAAAACTCTCTACATAGGGCACTAAATAAAGCCCTCCACCATAAGAAAAATGAACATCATCTGAACCTTTCACCTTGGATCCAAACTCTTCCAGCATCAAATAATCCGTAGACCCCATATCCCAAGGGTAAAACTTTTTTCAGTATAGTACCAAAATGAAATCACAAACCTGTATTAACAAACACTGTAGATTCTCCTCTATACCGATTTATTCCTAAACCCTCTTAAATTTGATTGCTGTCCAAGATAACTATTATAAAAAAATGGAGTTTGACCCTAAGCTTTTTCACACCCTGTTAGAATACCTAGAGTGATATAAATTTTTACCCCTGCAGAAAAATAAAATAATGCTTCTATAGAGACCCTTCCTCCAAAAATTGAATTATTTTAGGTATTAAAAAAAGAAAAATTCTACACCTTTAATCGTACTCCTCTAGTCGGAAATGCAACATCATCCCTTAAGTTTAAATTAAAATCAACTTCAGGTTCAATTAATATAGACTCCCCAAATCCAGATAGCCTCTCATTATCATAAATCGAAATATCAAGTTTATTCCTAAAGCAAATTTCAACCTTTTGAAACTCATATTTTCCAAGTATCCTTATTTGAGATTTCTTCCAAATAATCTTCAAGCGCTTTTACTTTTCTAAAGCATGCCTCTCCTCTATCGTCCCATTCGTCATCTCAAAGAACAAAAACTGATTGCTCAGCAGAAGATGCTAGACCAAGAATATCTTACACCTTCTTGATATTTTTTTCGATTGGAAGTTTTACTTATTCCCTATCGTAATAAAATATCTCCTAAAAAAGGAACAGTAGGTTTTCCATCTTGCTTAGTTATAACTTTCTGAACATTGGAGAAAAGAGGTGAATTGGGTTTTACATTATTAAATTTACTCAACGAAAAGACATGTTGATTTTCTTAATTAATAAGTTCCAAGGAGAATTATAGAAAGGTAAAGGCATTTTAGTTTTATATAAAAAATAGGGTAAAGAATTTCTTGATATACTCGTTTTTTTAAAATAATTAAATATTGATTAGTAAAAGTCTATTTTAGATATTATCGAGCTAATTATAGACAAATGAATTGCTATTTTATTCCAAATAAAAAGGTCCTTTTGAATTACTTCAAAAGGACTCTCAAACTTTATTTTTTGGTCAGTTCATTATTTATTATTTTTTAACAAATCACGAATTTCTGCTAAAAGATCTTCTTGTGAAGGGCCAGCCGGTGCTGGAGGAACAGGTGGTGTTTTTACTTTATTATAAGACTTTACTATTATGAATAAAATAAATCCTACTGTGATTAAATTAACAATTGAGTTAATCCAATTACCATAAGCTACCACAGCACTTCCTCCCTCCTTAGCTGCAGCGACAGTCAAATAATCATTCCCATCCATCGCTAAAAACATATTTGAGAAATCTGTACCTCCTGAAAAATATCCAACTATTGGCATCATAATATCACTTACAAATCCATTGACAACTAGGCCAACAGCCCCTCCTAAAATTACGGCAATAGCTAAGTCGATGACGTTCCCCGTCATAATAAAATCTTTAAATTCTTTTAACATGATTTAGTGTTTTGTATGTTTTTTAAAAAATTAAGTCCTATTGCCGTAAAATAGGACATAAAAATTTAATTGTATTACTTTTTCAAAAAAAAGCCACTTAGGATTTCACTCCCAAATGGCTTTAGAATATGCTTTATAAAAACTTAGAATTAAGCGACACCTTCCTCTTCTCTGATTTTATTCAAAGCAGAACCAGCTCTAACCCAATCAATTTGAGCTTGATTGTATGTGTGTGCAACCTCAAACGAGTCTTCTGTACCGTCAGCATGACTCAACACAACAGTTAAGTTTTTACCTGGAGTGAAACTATCGAAACCTTTGATGGCAACTTTATCATCTTGTCTAACTAAATTATAAGAATCTTTGTCAACAAAAGTCAATGCTAACATTCCTTGCTTCTTCAAGTTCGTTTCATGGATACGTGCAAATGATTTTACAATCACCGCATGAACTCCTAAGAATCTTGGCTCCATCGCAGCATGCTCACGTGAAGAACCTTCTCCTAAGTTTTCCTCTCCAAATACAACAGAACCAATGCCATTATCTCTGTAGTAAAGACCTAAATCTGGAACTGCGCCATATTCCCCGGTTTCTGCATTCAAAACATTATTAGCGGAGTCATTGAAAGCATTGATTGCTCCAATATAACAGTTGTTAGAAATATTCTCTAAATGCCCACGGAATTTCAACCAAGGTCCAGCCATAGAAATATGATCTGTTGTACATTTCCCCTTCGCTTTAATTAAGATTCTCATTCCCTCCAGTTGCTTTGAAGTAATCGGTACGAATGGGGTCAACAATTGAATACGATTAGACTTTGCATTCACTTTAACCTTTACATTTTTAGCACTTCGAGGTGGTTTGATATACCCCATGTCTTCAACATCGAACCCATTAGGAGGTAATTCAACACCTACAGGTGGATCTAATTTCACTTCTTTTCCATCTGCATTCGTTAATGTATCTGTCAATGGATTAAACCTTAAATCACCAGCAATTGCCATTGCTGTTACTATCTCTGGAGAAGCAACAAATCCATGCGTATTAGGATTTCCATCATTACGCTTTGCAAAGTTTCTATTGAATGAAGTGATGATTGAGTTCTTTCGATTTGGATCATCTGTATGTCTTGCCCATTGTCCGATACATGGCCCACATGCATTGGCTAAAACAACTCCACCCATTTTTTCAAATGTATCTAAAATACCATCTCGTTCAACAGTATACCTAATCATCTCTGATCCTGGGGTAATTGTAAATTCAGCCTTAGCTGTTAATTTTTTATCGACTGCTTGTTGAGCCAAAGAGGCAGCTCTATCCAAATCTTCGTAAGAAGAGTTAGTACAAGAACCAATCAAACCTACTTCCAATTTCGCAGGGTACCCATTATTCTCAACTGCTTTGGCAAATTTAGAAATCGGGTAAGCTAAATCTGGTGTATAAGGACCATTAATATGCGGTTCTAATTTTGACAAGTTGATTGTGATAACTTGATCGAAATAATTTTTAGGATCTTTATATACTTCAGGATCACCTGTCAAATCTTTCTTCACTCTATTTGCCATCCTTGCAATAGCTGCTCGATTGGTTGCTCGAAGGTATCTGTCCATTGATTTATCATAACCAAAATTAGAGGTTGTTGCTCCAATCTCAGCACCCATATTACAAATTGTACCTTTTCCTGTACAAGATAAATTTTTAGCTCCTGAACCGAAGTACTCTACGATATAACCAGTTCCACCTTTTGCTCCGATAATACCTGCTACTTTAAGAATAACATCTTTTGATGAAGTCCAACCGTTTAATTTTCCAGTTAACTTAACACCGATAATTTTTGGCATTTTTAATTCCCAAGCCATCCCAGCCATAACATCTACTGCGTCTGCTCCACCAACTCCAATTGCTACCATTCCCAGTCCACCTGCATTAACTGTATGTGAATCAGTTCCAATCATCATTCCTCCAGGGAAAGCATAATTTTCTAAAACTGTTTGGTGAATAATTCCAGCACCTGGTTTCCAAAATCCAATTCCATACTTCTTAGAAACTGTTTGAAGAAAATTATATACTTCTGAATTCACATCTACTGCAGTTTCCATATCTTTTTCAGAACCATCTTTCGCTTGAATCAAATGGTCACAATGTACAGTCGATGGAACGGCAGTTTTCTCTTTTCCAGCCATCATAAATTGTAGCAAAGCCATCTGAGCTGTCGCATCTTGCATTGCTACTCTATCTGGTTGAAACATTACATAGTCTTCTCCTCGAGTATATTCTTTAAGTGGAGATTCTGCATGAAGGTGTGAGTAAAGGATTTTTTCTGTAAGGCTCATCGGGCGATTGAGCACTTTTCTAGCTGATGCTACTTTTTCTGAGAAACTCTCATAGTGAGCTTTCAACATATCCTTGTCAAATACTTTATTTGCCATGGTAGGTCATATTTTTAGTGGTGATTTAATCGAATTTCAAATAGGCTGCAAATTTAGTTTTTTCCACGAAAAAATTAGCGAAAATTGAAAAAAGGGGGCTTTTTTAAGCAAAAAAAGTTTTTTCCCTAGAAATATAACGGTTCAAAGGACGATTAGTTGGGTGAAATTGGTTGGTATTTTGATCAGTAGGCGAATAGTAGATCAATATTGAGTGTACCAATTATATTAATTTATACATTAATTAAAATAGACCAATCAAGCATTTAAGATTATTACATCCTTAAATACCATATCTTAATACAAATGTTGGAGACAATTGACACTTATAAATAATGATAACAAAAAATTTAATTTTAATATTCGTTTTGGACAAAGATGACAACTTCAGATTTATTCTTACATTAATTGGAGTGGAAAAAATGAAAAATATAAACTTTAGCAAAATCGCCATTATGTAATTTCCATTCCTTGCTCGAGGATTATATTTATAATAAACAAAATTAGTCCTATCCGATTAATATTTTTTAAAACTTTCATCATCCAAATTATATATGCGTTAATGACTCACTATTTAAAAACCAAAGCCTTTATACTTTTCCAAAAAAAAATGTAAATATGGTTTGCAATTAATATTTAAAATTATTCTTTTGCACAATGCTTCTTAAAATCGCACAAAACAAATCAAAACCAGCCCATAGATATTATCTATTTAGTGATCACATTATTCGATAAAATTTATGAAATTTTTAGAGTTATATTTGCGAAAAGATAAAATTAATCACCTAATAAGAAACATCTAGTAATTATGAGTAAATCTAATGGTAATGATGCAAGCAAATGCCCATTCATGGGTGGAGCTGTAAACCAAAGTGCAGGCGGCGGAACAAGAAACCACGACTGGTGGCCTAACCAGCTAAAATTAAATATCCTTCGTCAAAATTCTGCCTTATCTAATCCAATGGATAAAGAGTTCAATTATGCAGAAGAGTTCAAATCTTTAGATCTAGCAAAAGTCAAAAAAGAACTTTATGACTTGATGACAGATTCGCAAGATTGGTGGCCAGCTGATTATGGTCATTATGGCCCATTTTTTATTCGTATGGCTTGGCATAGTGCAGGAACTTACCGAATCCAAGATGGACGAGGTGGTGGAGGAACTGGAATGCAGCGATTTGCCCCATTGAACAGTTGGCCTGATAATGGAAATTTGGACAAAGCACGATTATTACTTTGGCCAATCAAACAAAAATATGGAAGCAAAATTTCATGGGCAGATTTGATGATTCTCGCAGGAAACTGTGCAATCGAATCTATGGGATTGCCAACTTATGGTTTTGCAGGAGGACGTGAAGATATATGGGAACCTGAAGAGGATGTTTATTGGGGATCTGAAAATGAATGGATGGGCGATGATAAGAGATATGCAGCGTCAACTAAAAAAGAAAGGATTTTAGAAAATCCATTAGGTGCTGTTCACATGGGGTTAATCTATGTAAATCCAGAAGGCCCTGGAGGAAAACCTGACCCAAAAGCTTCGGCGCACGATATAAGAGAAACTTTTGGTCGAATGGCAATGAACGATGAAGAAACTGTAGCATTAGTTGCAGGTGGTCACACGTTTGGAAAAGCGCATGGTGCTGCTGATCCTGATAAATATGTTGGCCGTGAACCTGCGGGTGCAAGTATCGAAGAGCAAAGTACAGGTTGGAAAAATAGTTTTGGGACTGGTGTTTTAGATGATGCCATCACGAGTGGAATTGAAGGTGCTTGGACACCTAACCCAACTCAATGGGATCATGATTATTTTGATGTATTGTTAAACTATGATTGGAAATTAACCAAAAGTCCAGCAGGCGCACACCAATGGACACCTACCAAAGCATCAAATGCAAGACAAGCTCCCAAAGCTGGAGATGCATCGAAAACTCAAGCATTAATGATGACTACCGCAGATATGGCACTCAAAATGGATCCAGCATATTTAAAAATTTCAAAAAGCTTTCATAAAAGCCCAAAGAAATTTGAAAAAGCATTTGCGAAAGCTTGGTTCAAATTGACGCACAGAGACATGGGACCTAAAGCTCGTTATATTGGTTCAGAAGTTCCAACTGAAGATTTAATTTGGCAAGATCCTATTCCAGCAGTCAATCACAAATTGGTTAACCGAACCGATGTTTCAAAGCTTAAACGAACGATTTTGGATTCAGGATTAACTGTCTCTCAATTAGTTTCTACTGCTTGGGCATCAGCCTCAACTTTCCGTGGCTCAGATATGCGCGGTGGTGCAAATGGTGGAAGAGTTCAATTGAATCCTCAAAAAAATTGGGAGGTTAATAATCCAAAACAATTAGCTAAAGTTTTAAAAAAACTGAAGGGGATTCAAAAAGAATTTAATGCAAATCAATCTAGTGGAAAAATAATTTCATTGGCTGACCTTATTGTTTTGGCAGGATGCGCTGGAGTTGAGCAAGCTGCAAAACTAGGTGGAACTAGAACTTCAGTCCCTTTTACTCCAGGACGTATGGATGCAACTGCAAGACAAACTGATACAGAATCTTTCAATGCACTTGAGCCATTGGCGGATGGTTTCCGAAATTATTCAAGAAGGCATGACCATGCTTCTACGGAAGAAATGTTGGTGGACAAATCTCAACTTTTGAAATTGACTGCTCCTGAGATGACAGTTTTGGTTGGAGGAATGCGAGTGCTGGAGACGAACTTTGATGGATCACAACATGGTATTTTCACTTCTCGTCCTGGCGCATTGACTAATGATTACTTTGTCAACTTACTTGACATGGGAACAACTTGGAAAGAGGTGACAAAATCTCAAGGAGTTTTTGAAGGGAAAGATCGAAAAACTGGCGACCTAAAGTGGGTTGGAACTAGAGTAGATTTAATCTTTGGTTCTAACACTGAACTTCGAGCAATTGCTGAAGTTTATGCATGTAGTGACAGTAAGAAAAAATTCGTCAATGACTTCGTGGCAGCATGGAGTAAAGTGATGAATTTGGATCGATTTGATTTACGCTAAAATCTGTTTTGCTTAGTCATTTCATATTGCTAAACAAAGATTAAAAATATAAAGGTGGTCTTTTACCAGACCACCTTTTATTTTTATTACAGTTCACTTTGAAAAAAAGAGCTAAGGTTCTAATCGCTCAATCAATCTCCCTGAAATCCTAAGAAAATCCATTTGCGTAATCAATCCAATTAATTCCTTTCCTTTTATCACAGGAAGGCAACCAATTTTTGCTTCGCGCATTTTTTTCATTGCCTCCAAAATAGTAGCGTCGGAAGAAATGGTTGGAGGATTTTTCATCATAATATCTTTGACCGTTCCTGTACCTTTTTCATGCAGTCGATTCCCTCTGACGAGATGTCGCAAAATCATCTTGGAACTGACCAAACCAATTAAGTCACCTTTGGTATTCTCTACAGGTGTAAAACTAATTTCTCTCCAATCCATCATCTCTGCCACAAGTTCCACAATGTCATCTTTTTGAACGGTGAATAAATCAGTTTGCATAAATTCCTCCACCTTGATTTTCGAAGGTCGATATTCTTTAAGGTCTGTTAATTCTGGCATTTTCCATTTGTGCCCCGGAAGGCCTTTATTTTGATTTTCAATAATTGATGCAGTTAAGACACTTAATGCTTCGTCTCGACTAGTTTCTTCTTTCAGTTTGGTAAATGCACGTAACTGCCATCTTGCACCATTCATGTGAGCCTTAGCTCTACCTTCAATAACGTTCATGTATCTGTCAATATCTTTTTGAACCACTTTCATTTTTTTCAAACCTGCTCGCGCGATTGGAATTAATTCTTTACTTACTAATTCACATACACCAATTTTTTTATCTTTGAACCAGGTGAAGTTAGAATCAATTCCAAAACGTGCCGCTTTTCCAAAATTATCTCGAACATCTGACCACGAAATATGCTCCGTCACATCATCAACTTTATCAGCCATCCCCATCATCGCACCTAACCAAAATGCTGCATTGGCTACTTCATCCAATACCGTAGGACCCGCTGGTATTACTCGATTCTCAATTCGCAAATGTGGTTTACCATTTGGAGAAATTCCGTAACAAGGGCGATTCCAACGATAAACTGTCGAGTTATGAACTTGTAATGCTCGCAACTTTGGAGCAATATTTTTTGAAATTTTTTCAAATGCATCTTCCTCCACATCGCTACTAATCAATACTCTAAATCGGGCAATATCCTCTCGGTGTATATTCAGTACAGAATCTTTCAACCAACCATTTCCAAAACTTACTCGAGGATATCGTTCGCGCATATGATCATGTGTTGTCCGAGTATCAATAGCTTGTTGGAACATTGCAATTCTACTTTCATGCCACAATCTTCGACCAAATACAATTGGAGAATTGGCAGCCATGGCTAAAATGGGAGCTGCTAATGCTTGAGAAATATTATACATTTTAACAAAATCTTTCGGTTCAATCTGAAGATGAACTTGAAAACTCGTATTGACTGCCTCTAACAACGGTGAGTCGTGTCGAACCAGTAATTCATCAATTCCTGTCAATCGCAACTCAAAATCTTTACCAATCAATTGTTGCTTCATGGCTTCCATGAGTGCAAAATATCTTTTTTGAGGTGTTAAATTATGAAAACCTAAATCGTCCTTATTTAAAGTAGGTAATATTCCTGTGAGAATAATATCAGCGCCCATTTTATTTACCACCTTTCTGATATTAGATAAATTTTTGGAATTTTCTTTTTCTAAAAGACTCAAACATTTTCCCTTAAATTCACGTGGCATTAAATTAGTTTCTAAATTAAACCGAGCAAGTTCAGTTTCAACCCAATCCCATTTCTTCATTTTTTTCAATGCCTCTACTGCAATACATGCAGGTTTTAAAGTTTTATTATGTACCATGCACATTTCTTGCTCTGCACCTATGCGAGTAATTCCTGTTTCGAACCAATCGTTTTCGAGCATATATTCCATTGCTCGTACATCATTTAAAAGTAAACGCACAAAGTTTTGCATTTGTGAATCGTCTTGAAGTAAGGATACTTTTTGTTCTCCCATCGTGATTAGTTAATTTTATTTTTTAAGTAATATTCTCATGGTTTTAAGTTTTAGATTTATACCACGCTAGATTTATGATCTAAAATCTTTACTGCTTAATTGAGTATTAAAGATTTAACACTCTGATATATTTGCACAAATTGTATTTTTGTACGTTTAGGTAATAAAGTTGTTAAAAATAATTGACATGAAAAAAATAATCTGGCTTGTTCTTCCATTTCTTTTTGTTTTTTCTAATTGCAAAAAGGATGAAAACATCTTATTCGAGATGGAATACTTCTATGATTTTACCATTACTGCAGGTTTAAATCCATTTTCAGGAACTCATATTTTTGAAGTAACCGATATTCCTTCTCTATCAAATGCACTTTTTATTCAAAATGGAAAAACAGCTGAAGAGATTAACGCTATCAACCCTGGTACTGCAGTTTTAAAAGGAATTTTCTCCAACCCTGAAAACGGTTATATCCAAGAAGTCTCAGTAAAAATATTTTCGAAAGAAGAACCAACAATTGAGCGAGAAGTCTTTTACCGAGATCAAATTTCGTTTAACTCATCTGGAGATTTGGGGTTAATTGGTACCTTAGTAAATGCAAAAAATTATTTGGAAAAAGATGATTTTGGAATTCGAATAGAATTGAGGTTAAGAGATATTTCGCCTGAGACGATAGAAATGAGATTGGATTTCAACTTCTTTGTAAAATAACTTTTGTTAGAAAAAAATAAAAAGACAACCACTTGTAATTGAGCTTACAAATGGTTGTCTTTTTTCTAGCACTTTTATTAAAAAAAACATTTTAAAACTTACATTTAATTAAACCTTTTCCAAAAATAGGTATTTTATTAAATGAACAGGGCTTACTTTTTATGGACTTATTTTCCCCATGAAAAATCCTTAATTTCGCTCCATTGTTTTTATTACTTTTTTCTTCAAAACTTCTTCACTTTTATGGCTACCAAAAAAGCTGTTCCAATTATTGAGAAACCCAAAGTCTCCAAGCGACTAGATGGCATTTACATCAAGGGTGCTCGAGGTAATAATTTAAAAAATGTGGAATTAATGATTCCACGTGATAAGTTAGTTGTTGTTACTGGGGTTTCTGGTTCTGGGAAATCCTCCATCACAATGGACACCTTATATGCAGAAGGTCAGCGACGATATGTCGAAAGCTTGTCAAGTTACGCCAGACAGTTTTTAATGCGAATGAAAAAACCAGAGGTGGATTACATCAAAGGAATTTGTCCCGCTATTGCTATTTCACAAAAAGTAAGTACACGGAATTCTCGATCTACCGTTGGTTCATTAACAGAAATTTTTGACTACCTGAGATTACTATATGCTCGAATTGGAAAAACCATTTCACCAATCAGTGGTAAAGAAGTTAGAAAACATGAAGTGCAAGACGTAGTGGATTTTATCCAAAGCAATCCAGAAAGTGAAAAAGTGCAACTTTTCATCCCTCTACAACAAAAATATAAAGATAGAACTCTCCACAAAGAACTTTCTTTTTTATTACAAAAAGGTTTTACCCGATTATATTTTGACAAAGAACTCAAACGAATCGAAGATATTCTAGAAGATAAGAAAGTAAAACTCAATAAGACAGTTGATTTTTTTGCCAAAAAGGATGTTAGAATTTTAATCGATAGATTTGCCATTAGACCAAATGAAGATATCGAACATATTCAGAGAATTGGAGATTCTGTTCAAACCGCTTTTGCTGAAAGTGAAGGAGAATGTATTGTTGATGTAATTGGAAAAAAGAAAAAAGAATTTAATAATCGTTTCGAATTAGATGGAATGATTTTCTTAGAACCAACGCATCAATTATTTAACTCTAACAATCCTTATGGCGCCTGCCCAAAATGTGAAGGTTTTGGAAAAATAATGGGTGTAGATGTAAATAAAGTTATTCCCAATCCGTCTCTTTCTGTTTTTGATGGAGCTGTGGCTTGTTGGAAAGGAGAAAAATTAGGAAGATGGTTAGACTTGTTTTTAAGTGCTGCTCACAAATTTAATTTTCCTGTTCATCGTCCTTGGCAAGACTTAACGAAGGAACAAAAGAAATTAGTTTGGGATGGAAATGAATACTTCAATGGCATCCATGCTTTCTTTAAGGAGCTAGAAGAGAAAACTTATAAAATCCAAAACCGAGTCATGCTTGCCCGATACCGAGGGAAAACAACTTGCCACAATTGTAATGGGGGTAGATTGCGTCCCGAAGCTACTTATGTTAAAATTGGAGGTATCTCGATTCCAGATTTAACCGATATCCCTCTCGATGAGTTATTAGTTTTTTTCCAAAAAATAAAACTCAATACCAATGACGCAAAAATCGCCAAACGACTTTTAGTTGAAGTTGAAAATCGATTACAATTTATGCTCGATGTTGGATTAGGATATTTGACCTTAAGTAGAAACTCTGCCACGCTAAGTGGCGGGGAAACGCAACGAATTAATTTGACTCGAACCCTAGGAAGTAATTTGACAAGTTCGCTTTATATTTTGGATGAACCGAGTATTGGCTTACACCCAAGAGATACAGGTCGCTTGGTCAAAGTGTTGAAATCGCTTCGAGACTTAGGAAATACCGTGGTCGTGGTAGAGCATGAAGAAGACATTATTAAAAACTGTGACTACTTAATTGATATGGGCCCAGAAGCTGGGATTCATGGAGGTGAAGTTGTTTTCGCAGGTGATTATGAAGATATTTTCACATTGGCCAAAGACAGTTTAACTACTGCATATATTAGTGGTCGGATGGAAATTGCAGTTCCAAAAATTCGCAGAAAGTTCACTGATTCCATCGAAATAAAGGGTGCGCGAGAAAATAATTTACAAAATGTAGATGCGAAATTTCCACTCAATACCTTGATCGTCGTGAGTGGTGTTTCAGGTTCTGGAAAAACAACCTTAGTCAAACAAATTTTATATCCTGCATTAAAAAGACATTTAGGGGAATCTCATCCGATTGCCCCCGGCATGCATGACGAGTTAACTGGAAGTTTGAAAAGAATTACTCAAATCGAAATGGTAAACCAAAATCCAATTGGCAAATCCTCCCGTTCCAATCCTGTTACTTATGTCAAAGCTTACGACACAATCCGAGCCCTAATGTCCAACCAACAGTTATCAAAAATTCGAGGTTACCTTCCAAAGCATTTCTCTTTTAACGTAGACGCAGGTCGATGCGAAACTTGTAGCGGCGATGGTGAGCAAGTTGTAGAAATGCAATTCCTAGCTGATGTTCGGTTGGAATGTGAAGAATGCAAAGGACAACGATTTAAAGCAGAAATATTAGATGTCAAATACAAGGATAAAAATATTTATGAGATTCTAAATTTAAGTATAGAGGAAGCCCTCGATTTTTTTGCAGAGGCAAAAGATGTTGTAAAAAAAATTCGGCCACTTTTTAACGTAGGTTTAGGATATATCAAATTAGGCCAATCTTCCTCTACACTCTCAGGAGGAGAAGCGCAGCGGGTAAAGTTGGCCTCCTTTTTAACAAAAGAAAGGACAACAGAAAAAATTCTATTCATTTTTGATGAACCTACAACTGGTTTGCATTTTCATGATATTCAAAAATTATTGGTCGCCCTTAACGCTTTAGTAGAAAAAGGTCATACTGTTCTTGTTGTAGAACATAATATGGAAATTATCAAATCCGCAGATTGGGTAATTGACCTTGGCCCAGGCGGAGGAAAGGAGGGTGGAAATTTAGTTTTCCAAGGAACGCCAGAAGATTTGGCAAAAGTTAAAGAAAGTTTTACTGGGAAATATCTAAAGGGGAAACTGTAGATTAAAATAAGAAGCCTTTGAAGTATTGATTTTTACTTCAATGGTTTTTCTCTGTATAAAAAATTATTTGTCCTCAATTTACTCATCATTACCCACTTCCCAGGAAGCTGTATCTGCTTCTCCCTCCAACTTCATCTCCCAATATGAAATGGCCATCAATCCTAGAAATGTTAAAATCCCATTCAACCCAATATTCAAGAAACCCAGCTCAAAACCAATGAATAAATTATTCATTTGTAAAAAATAAGTAATCAACGGAGCTACAACGCAGATCAAAGGAACCATCCAGCCATCTTGGATTTTTGATTTAGAAAACAAACCAAATGTAAACAATCCCAAAAGAGGTCCATAAGTATAACCTGCTGCAGAAAATAAATTATTAATAACCGGTTTATCCGTTAGATAATAGGAAGCAATGATTACCAAAAATAATAAAACTGAAAATCCAATATGAACCAAGAATCTCGTTTTTTTATTTTCATCCTCCGTCTTTTTATTTTTTTCCATATCCAAAAAATCAACACAAAAGGAAGTTGTTAAAGCTGTCAAAGCAGAATCTGCGCTCGAATATGCAGCAGCAATCAATCCTAAAATAAAAACAATTCCTGTTGTAGGAGAAAGATGTTCCAATGCTATCTCAGCAAAAAGTTGATCTGTTCGTTCTGGAATTTCGATACCTACATTCGCGGCATAAATATAGAGCAATGCTCCTAATCCTAAAAACAACATATTTACAAAAACCAAAATCACACTAAACGCAAATACATTTTTTTGAGCATCTTTTAAAGATCGGCAACTCAAATTCTTTTGCATCATGTCTTGATCCAGTCCAGTCATGACAATAGCAATTAGTGCGCCTGAAATGAATTGTTTAAAAAAATTATTAGAGTCAGTCATAAAGTTTTCGAAGAAAAACATTTGACTATATTCACTTTGTTGAATCGTTCCCACTAGGTCTCCTAAATTCTTGTCTAAAGCATTTCCAATCGCAAAAATTGTCAACACTACCGCTGTTAACATAAAAAAGGTCTGCAATGTATCTGTCCAAACAATCGTCCTAATCCCGCCTTTAAAAGTATAAATCCAAATTAACAAAATCGTTGCTGCAACCACCAACCAAAATGGAATTTCCATATCAAATCCTTCCGTAATTTTAAGAAAAACAATCGCAACCAAAAACAATCGAAGTGATGCTCCTATCACCCTTGATAATAAAAAATAAAATGCACCTGTTTTATAAGACCATTTTCCAAATCTCTCTTCTAAATATCCATAAATAGAAGTCAAATTCATTTTATAATACAAGGGCAAAAGCACCAACGCAATCACAGCATAACCAACTAAATACCCAAATACCATCTGCATATAAGAAAATGCTTGATTACCACCTTCTGCTCCAACTGCCCCCGGTAAAGAAATAAAAGTTACTCCCGAAAGAGATGCTCCGATCATTCCGAAAGCAACTAAATACCAAGGTGATTTTCGATTGGCAAGAAAAAAGTCTGCATTACCAGCATCTTTACTTGTGAAATAAGAAATTGCCATCAATACTAAAAAATATAAAGCTACAACCCCAAATATCAATTCTGGTGTAAGTGATCTCATCATATGTTTTAAAACGTATATGTGTTTATATGAAAAAAAGGGAAAGTTATAAAAAAAGTTTGAAGTTACTACAATTACAGGTTTTTTGATTTATTATAAGCAATTACAAAAATAATCAATCTTGCATTTTACTGCCAAAACTTAAATCTCCAGCATCGCCTAAACCCGGAACAATATAAGACTTTGCAGTTAATTCATCATCTTCAGCACCGATCCACAGTTTTACATTTGGATTTAATCGTTGGATATGATTAAGCCCGTAACTCGAAGCAACAGCCGTCATGACATGAACTGTTTTGGGGGTTCCATAGTCTTTTAATGCTTTAATCGCTAGATCCATAGATGCTCCTGTTGCCAACATCGGATCACACAAAATCAAAATACATCCATCTAAATTGGGACAAGAGGTATATTCTATATTTATTTCAAATGTACCATCTTTGTGGTGCATGCGATAAGCTGAAATAAAAGCATTTTCTGCATCATCAAAAATATTTAAAGCACCTTGATGTAAGGGTAACCCTGCTCTTAAGATAGTCCCAAGCACAATTCTATGGGAAGGAACCTTTACGGATGCAATACCTAAGGGAGTTTCTACTTCAATCTCTTTGTACTTTAAAGTTTTACTGATTTCGTAAGCCAACACTTCTCCTATCCTTTCCATATTTCTACGAAAACGCATACGATCTTTTTGTATGCTTACATCTCGTAGCTCTGCCAAATATTTATTAGCAATCGAGTTTTGCTTACCTAGATTAAATATCATAATTTTTTCAAGTTTCTTTTTCCAAATATAAACAAATTTGATGACTGAGGAATTAACTCTTTTTCGATTCAAAACTTTCATTTTTTTTTTGGAAATTTGATTTTTACTTAAAGTCAATTCCAAGGACTAAAAAAGACAATATGAAAAATTTTATAATTCTTCTTTTATACTTTTCTTTACCTTTTGTTGGTTGCAAAAATAATCCTCCAAAAAAAGAAATCGACGAAAAACCAATCACTAAAAATCAAAGACCGCAAATAAAAAAAGCACCCCAAAATACTCCTTTACCTAGCCTAGAAGAAGGCATTGATTATTGGACAGCTAATAATTGTAAACGTACTATTCCAACATCCACTATTCTTAAAGAATATCAATTTAACGGCTATACTTTCAATTTAAATCCCCAACAAGGCTATGGAAAAGAAACGATGTTTTTGGAAAATGGCTATAAATTAGATGTTACTTCAAAAGGTTGTAATTCTATTGTTAACACTTATTCCTATTTTTTTACCGCTAATGATTTAGATGTTTCAGATGAGATGGCAGTTTCCAAGAAAGTGTTGGAATTGATCGAAATGACTGCCAAAATGAGTAAGGCTGAATTTAATATAAAATCAAGACTAAATCCGTTAAAAGTGATGGTTGAACAAATTGGTCCATTCACCATTGGCAATGAACTTATTTTGAGTGAAAAAAATGGAATGCAAAAATTTAGTATAGAGAGGTTAGAATTTAAAGAAAGTAAAAACAAAGTATTTTTATCTTACTATTTCTCATATAATTTGTAGTTCTCGCTTTGCACTTTGAATAAATTAAAAAATTCATATAATTATTATGTATCCTAAGCTTCTAAAAGGTGCATATAGTCTGGTAAATCAATATTATTTCTTTCCCCTTTTTTATCTCTGTTACTTGTGATTAATTGTAAAAACTTTCTAACTCTTACTGCTTTCTAATTTCACATAATTCTGTTCAGATAAGATCTATTTGTACTGCTGCTTATGGAAAATTTATTAGGATACAAAAAACTCCAGTTTATACTTTTAAGGTTTCTCTGACTTCAAGTGAGTAATCAAAAATCAATCGCTATTGAGTAGAACCTGTTCCATATAAATAACTAAACTACTCAAAAAATTCTGCCTGAACTATCTTCTCTCATCCTTCCTATCAAATCAAATTAATACCACCTATTTATTTTTTACATAGAAAACGATTTCGTAAAAGTCATGAATTGGTTTCTAATCAATTATAAACCCAAGCAGAATTTTGGCTTATCAAATAATTAGAGGAAATTAGGAAAGAAAATGATATTATTTGTTCAAAGCTTTTTTATGAAATAGTATTTTATGTTCCATAAAAGAGGATGCCCTGACAATTCTGAAAAATTATCAAGGCATCTTCTTTTCTATTCAATTAAAACCAAAACAACACTTTTGCTCTGTTATAAGTGTCGCTCCGCGTGATAACTTGATCTAACTAATGGACCACTTTCCACATAGTCAAAACCTCTTCTTAAACCTTCTTCTTTGTACATCGCAAAAACATCTGGGTGAACAAATTCTGCTACCTCCACGTGCATTTTAGTAGGTTGCAAATATTGTCCAATGGTCAAAACATCACATTTATTTTCTACCAAATCATCCATGATCTTTAGCATCTCATCTTTTGTCTCTCCAAGACCAACCATGACACCTGATTTAGTTCGATACCCCATTTCTTTGGTTCGTTTAATTTGTTCGAGGCTTCGAGCATATTTTGCTTGCGGCCGAATTTTCCGATATAAACTTTCTACCGTTTCCATATTATGTGAAACCACTTCTTGCCCACCTTCAACCATTCTCGCCAAAGCATCCCAAGTTGCTCGAACGTCTGGAATCAAAGTTTCAATAGTTGTCGTTGGAGCTAGTTCTTTGGTCAACCTTACTGTCTGATACCATATTTCAGCACCTCGATCCTTCCGTTCATCTCGATTAACAGAAGTCAGCACAGCATGCTTAACTTGCATTAATTTAATTGCTTCAGCTACCCGCCGAGGTTCGTCTTCATCATACTCAGGTGGACGACCTGTTTTGACCGCACAAAAAGAACAAGATCGGGTACAAGTATTTCCCAATATCATAAAGGTAGCAGTTCCAGCTCCCCAACACTCACCCATATTTGGACAACTCCCACTTTCGCAAATGGTATGCAATTTATATTCATCGACCAATCTTCGAACTCTTTTGAAATCTTCTCCGATGGGCAGTTTTACTCGCAACCAATCTGGCTTCTTTTTGCGAGGTTCCTTCTCATTTTTATCAACTATTGGTAGTTCTATCATCTTCTATTCTTTTTTCTTTGGATTAAACCAAAGTTACGGGCTATGAAAAAGTCGAAACTCTCAAGGAAAATTTCAGATTTTGATTGAAGACTATTTCTTTTTAACAAAAAATAACCAATTCGGTTTACCATCTTTTTCCTAGATGCAAAGTTACATAAAGATTGATAAAAAATGGACGATTTGGGTTAGCTTGTACCTCGTCAGGTGACAATTGTGGACAGCTTATATTCATAATATTAAACGTTTCTTCATCAATATGTATCAATATTGGGGCTCTTTTATAAAATACATCTGCAGCAACCCCTACTTCAATTGCTTTTACAAATTCATCAAATGCTCCCCAATCAAAATGTACACCTGCTTTGAAATGTATACCAGGTAAAGGTCTTACTTCTCCAATTCCTTTAAAAAATCCACTAGATCCGTAAATCCCACCAAGTGGATTCAAAAAATTACATGGGGTTTTGGGATCATATTTTTCAGGACGAGTAGGAAAATCAGGCTGGTCACTTTGCTTTATATCTAAATAATATGGTTTAAGTAAACCTAATGTTAACCCTGCCTCATAGTTTAAACCAATTGCTACACCTTTACGCTTCGCTTTTTCAGATAAATATTTCTTTTTTCCATATCCAGCTCTGACAACAAATAAATTATTCTGTTTCCCTAAAATAAACGATTGGGGTGAACCTTGGTTTAAGATTTGGTTATCACTATTTTGTCGATAGCCTTTTTGATGTTTTAGCTCTCCTATCTCTACTTGAAAATAAGTTGATTTATAATAAGTGTTAATCTTTGTCCAATTGGCAGCCAATGCAAATCCATAAGTATGTAACCTTGCATCCATTGTGAACTCATTGTTGTAGACAATTCCTTTATTGTCTTTCTCATCAAATTGTCGAGTATTTTGAGCAACTAAAAATGATGGAATGGTCAACGCTGAAAATATAAATACGTATATAAATTTCATAGTAATGGTTTTAAAATATAAATAGGCCTCAAATTAATAGCTTACTAAATATAACATATTAACTATAACCTTGTTCAGGAATTAAAACAGATCATTGTAAGATAGTATTGTGAATATATAGAAATGTCGTTTAAAATCTATAAAAAATAACGTAAAAATGACAATTTTGATGCAGTAGATTCAAAAGAAAAAAACTTGTTAATTATATTTTACATTAGTCGTTTTCATTCTTAAAAAAATGAAAGAATATACAATCCAAAGTCCTAGATAGATTATTTTTGCAATACTTTTTCTAGTTGCTATTGGAAGAAATCAAATCTAGATTCAAAATCATTAATCTGTTGCCCTATCAAATGATATCTTATGGGTTAATTTCTCCAAGAGTTGCCTTTTTATTTTATTTTTTGATTTAGTTATTAAAAAGTGGCTATTTACAACACCGGTGTGCAGTTTAATTAAAAAAAGCAAGTATAAAACTACAAATTGCTAACAACCAACCATTTTATCAATTGTATTTAAATACCAAATCCTAAATTTAATAATTCCCACTCCTCTTTAATTGAATTCTCAAATATTACTTGGCAGTAACCTTTTTCAGCCCAACTAAATTATTAAATATACCTTTTTTAAATTTTCAAAAGCGATCTTTGCAATCGCATGAAAAAAATTCTCATTATTCAAACGGCATTCATTGGTGATGTTATTTTAGCAACTCCAATAATCGAAAAATTGCATCAACAATTTCCTGATGCAAAATTGGATTTTTTACTCCGAAAAGGAAACGAAGCACTACTCAAAAATCATCCTTTTCTGCATGAAGTTTTAATTTGGAATAAAAAACAAAACAAAACGAAAAACCTCTTTTCTACGCTTCAAAAGATTAGGCACAACAAATATGATTTCGTCATCAATTGCCAACGATTCTTTAGTACAGGAATCCTAACTGCTTTTTCAAATGGTAAAGAAAAAATTGGTTTTGATAAAAATCCTCTTTCCATTTTTTTCACAAAAAAAATAAAACACAAAATTGCTGATAATCAACAATTTACTCATGAAGTCCACCGAAATCATGATTTGATCAAACACTTAACAGATAATCAACCTGCACTTCCAAAGTTATACCCAAGCGAAGCTAGTTTTCAAAAAGTAAAAAAAGAAAATAGATACGTTTGCATCGCTCCAACATCGGTTTGGTTTACTAAACAATTACCTGCCGAAAAATGGTTAGAGCTAATTGAAAAATTACCAACTCAGCAAGACATTTTTCTACTCGGCGCACCAAGTGATTTTGATGCTTGTGAAAATATAAAAATCAAAAGTAATCATACAAAAATTCATAATTTAGCAGGTAAATTAAATCTGCTAGAATCAGCAGCGTTGATGCGTGATGCAAAAATGAATTATGTAAATGACTCTGCTCCTTTACATTTGGCGTCTGCGATGAATGCACTTGTAACAGGAGTTTTTTGCTCGACGGTTCCAAGTTTTGGATTTACACCATTGAGTTCTGTTCGAAGGGTTTTGGAGACAAAGGAGAAATTGGATTGTCGACCATGTGGATTACATGGTTTTAAGGCTTGTCCAAAGGGGCATTTTAAGTGTTCAAATATTAAATTTTAGCCACAGAATGACACAGCCTTTTTTATGACTTTACCCAGAAATCTGTGAAAAAAAAGAAGCAAATGAAAAATATTTTTTTCCTCATCTTTTCTATTCTCTTTTCCTCTTGCCAACCAACAGAAGAAAAAAACATCCTCCAACAACTCATCTCCGAAAATAAAAAAGAACTCGGAGCACCTGCTAATAATCCTAAAAAATTCGAATTACAAATTCTCTACACTCAAATTGATAGAAATTACAACAATACTCCTACATTTACAACACATGAATTCAATGTAGACAAAAATCAATATTTCTATCCAGCAAGTACTGTGAAAATGCCTGCCGCTTTTTTCGCTTTAGAAAAACTAAATCGCATAAAAGGTGGATTTTTAAACAAATATATTCCGTTTCGGGTAGATTCTACTAGAGCACCTCAAACTCCTTTTGCGATCGATACAACTGCTCAAATGGGATTACCTACAATGGCTCATATGGTCAAAAAAGTTTTTCTTGTTAGCGACAATGATGCACATAATCGGATGTACGAATTTTTAGGACAAGAATATTTTAATGAAGAACTTCGGAAAAAAAAATTTGAAAATACAAAGATCATTCATCGAATCGGACCAAGTGGTTTTCCATTTGATTATGAAACGAATAAATATACTAACCCATTTATTTTTAGTCCAAGCGGTGGCGATACTATTTCTTATTCTCAGCCTGAAGCCTATGCTACGAATCCCCCTGAGTTACCTCCGATGGAAAAATTAACCAAAGGAAAAGGCTACATAGTTGATGGGGAATTAATTAATGAGCCAAAAGATTTCTCTAGAAAAAATAGATTTAGTATTGAAGACATGAGTGCTATGCTTCAAGCAATAATTTTTCCCGAAGTAACTCCTGAATATCAACAGTTCGACTTGACAGAGGACGATTATCAATTTTTATATAAAGTGATGTCCATGCGTCCAAGAGAAAGTAAATTTCCAAAATACACCAAAGAAGAATATGATTCTTATGTAAAATTTTTTATTTATGGAGATAAAAAAGAAAGGATTCCTGATCACATTCGTACCTTTAACAAAGTAGGTTGGGCCTACGGATATTTGACAGATGTTTCGTACATCGTTGATCTTAAAAAAGAGATTGAGTTCTTTTTGACCGCAACAATTTCAGTCAATAAAAATCAGATTTTTAATGACGATAATTATGAGTACGAAACAATTGGCTTACCGTTTTTGTCTAGATTAGGAAAAGTGGTTTATGACTATGAAGTGCAACGAGAACGAGCGGTAAAACCAGATTTGAGCAAATTTAAAATAGAATATTAAATTTTGTTGCAGTCCAAGTCTATGGCAAAAAAAACAGCTTAATGGCAAAAAAACAACTCGAAAGAAAAGATTACAACAAAGCTTTTTCAAAAGAATTACAAAGGCTTAACCCTGCTCAAAAAGAAGCAGTTGAACAGATCGACGGACCTGTCCTTGTGATCGCTGGTCCAGGTACAGGCAAGACCCATATCCTCACTTCTCGCATTGGAAATATTCTTTTGGAAACTGATACCCAACCTCATAATATTTTGTGTTTGACATTTACTGATGCCGGAGTTTATGCCATGCGAGAGCGGTTGCTAGAGTTGATTGGGCCAGAGGCACATCGAGTGCATGTTTTTACTTTTCATTCTTTTTGCAATAAGATTATCAAAGAACGAATGGAGCTTTTTGGTCGCCATGATTTAGAGCCATTAAGTGATTTGGAGCGAGTGGAAATTATTAGAAAGTTGATTGATAGCTTACCTCAAAATCATCCATTGAAACAAGGGAAACGAGATCGTTATTTTTATGAAAGTCAACTATATGATTTGTTTCAGCGAATGAAATCAGAAGCATGGACAGTTAATTATGTTCATAAAAAAATTGACGAATACCTTGAGGACTTACCTTCTCGAAAAGAATATATTTATCAAAGAAAAACAAAAAACGCAGTCAAAGGAGATTTAAAACAAGCCAAAATTGATGAACAAGTAGAACGTATGGAACGACTTCGATCTGCTTCTGCTTTATTCCCAAATTACAATGCTGCAATGCGTCGAGCACGACGTTATGATTTTGCAGACATGATACTTTGGGTATTACGAGAGTTTGAAAAAAATGAAGCTTTGCTACGAAATTATCAAGAGCAATATTTGTATTTTTTAGTGGATGAATATCAAGACACGAATGGGTCGCAAAATGCGATTTTACATAAACTGATTGAATATTGGGACAACCCAAATGTATTTATCGTCGGTGATGATGACCAATCTATTTTTGAATTTCAAGGAGCGAGGTTGAAAAATTTATTGGATTTCCATGATGACTTCCAAGAGGATTTGACTTTGATTCTATTACAGGATAATTATCGCTCTTCTCAGAAAATTTTGGATAGCTCAAAAGTTTTAATTGATAAAAATGAGCACCGAGCAGTTTCTGTTTTGGAAGGTTTGGAAAAAAACCTAAAAGCAAAAAACAAGGCTTTTGCCAAAACGAAAATACTTCCTCAAATTTCTGCTTACCCAAATCGAGCGCATGAAAATGCTGATATCGTAGCGCAAATTGACCAACTTCAGAAAGATCAATTTCCACTCAACGAAGTAGCAATTATTTTCGCTAAACATAAACAAGGCATAAATATAATTGCATTGTTGGAAAAAAAAGGAATCCCTTATAACACTCGTCGAAGTGTGAATATTTTGGAGCAACCGATGATTCAAAACCTGAGATTATTTCTAGAATTCATTTCATTAGAATTCACAAAACCTTACAGCGGTGAGCATCTCCTTTTTAAAATAATGCATTTTGATTTTCTCAAAATTGAAACACAAGACTTAGCGAAATTGAGTTTTTATGTGGCGAAGCAAGAGAAGAAACCTTTGTGGCAAGATTTGATTGGGAATTCGCAAAAGACTTACCAACTGGACTTGAAAAATACCGCTACAGTTTCAAAGTTTTCAAAATTAACTAATCAATTGATCGGAGATTATGCGAATCTAACGTTGCTGGCTTTGATTGAAAAAATTGTCAATCAAAGTGGTTTGCTTAAACATATTTTGGAACAAGAAGATAAAGAATGGCAGGTACAAGTTCTCGCTACTTTTTTGGATTTTGTAAAAACAGAAACAGATCGGAACCCCAGAATTACATTGCAACGATTATTGGACATTTTGAAAAACATGGACGATAATCGGTTGGCTATTGGTGTAAATAAAAATGTCGTCACTGATGATGGAGTCAACTTGATGACTGCTCATAGTTCGAAAGGATTGGAATTCCAAAAAGTCTTTATCATAGATGCGATTAAGGATAATTGGGAACCTTCTAATAGCAGTAGTTCTTATCGTTTCCCATTCCCTGACACTTTGACTTTTTCGGGTGAGGAAGATGCTTTAGAATCTAAACGTCGCCTATTTTATGTAGCAATGACAAGAGCTAAGGAACAATTGCATATTTCTTTTTCTCAAAAAGATCAAAAAGGGAAAGCATTACAGCACACGATTTTCATTGACGAAATCGTAGAAAACACACCTATCAAAATTGAGGAAAAAAAATTGGAACGAACAGCACTCTTGGAAGCACAGATTTTAATTTTGCAAGAAACAGAAGTACCTCGAATTCCAGAAACAGACAAAGCAAGAATTGATGAGTTATTGGAAAACTTTACGATGAGTATTTCAAGCTTAAATCAATTTATTCGTTGTCCGTTGAGTTTTTATTATGAAAACATTTTACGCATTCCAACCACTTCATCCGAAGCTGCCACCTATGGAACTGCGATGCATCATGCTTTGCAAAAAGTGTTTGATAAAATGCGTTTTTCTCAATCCAAGTCATTTCCGTCGGTCAAATTCTTTATTGAATTTTTCGAAGAAGACATGAAACGGCAACGTGGATATTTTACAAAAAAAGAATTTAAGGCACACCTTGAAATGGGTAAAGAAAACCTGACGAATTATTACAATCATCACATTTCAAATTGGGGTAAAGAAATTAAAACTGAGTTTATTGTGCGAAATATAGAGATGGATGGAGTGCCTTTAACGGGCGTAATTGATCGTTTAGATTTTCATCCTAATAATAAAATTCACATCGTAGATTATAAAACGGGAAGTCATAGTACCTCCAAAATGCGCCCTCCTACTAAATCAAAACCAGAGGGTGGAAATTATTGGCGACAACTCATTTTTTACAAAATATTATTTGAAGAATTTCAAAAAAAGAGTGCGCAATATATTCATTCTGCTGAGGTTTCATATCTCGATCCGAACAGTCGTGGAGAATTCATAACATCACAGTTACGTTTTCAATCAGAGGATGTAACTATGGTCAAAGGATTAATTAAAAATTCGTATGAGAAGATTATGAAGCATGAATTTTATGAAGGCTGTGGAGAAAAAAATTGTCCTTGGTGTAGTTTTGTAAAACAGAATGTGACGCAGGATTCTTTACGAGATTTGGAGGTAGAGGAATTAGATGATTAAATAGTTAATCAACCAAAATTTACAATTTGATATTTCAAAGTGATTAATGTTTACTTCCAAATAACTTTATAATAAAGTAATCGTTTCAATTTATTCCAAAAAATTTCATTTATGATTACCTTTCCCTGTCATCTTTTTAAAACTCTTTATTGACTTCCTCTTATTTTTTTAATCCTATTTTTCTCTTGCAAAAAAGATGAAGTCGAAACTCCTACTCCATCAGAATTCTATGGCGAAAAATAAGCGTTGGTGATGGTCAAGCATGGACTTATTTTAAAGTTGATGACCAAAACAACCCTATACCTATTGGAATCCAATTTGATGAAAATGCATTGACTAATTCACCTACTGGCTCAATACACGGTGATGAATTTTTAATGCAACTACCTATAGAAATTAGTGTTGCTCCGTTTAATTATGTCACTCTGGATTGGAATGAGCATAGATATTCTCCTATGGAGACCTATGATTTACCTCACTTTGATATTCATTTTTATATGATATCTGAAACTCAGCGTGACCTAACTAGTCCGATAGATACCATTGATTTTTTGCCACCAAATTATTTAGAAACTCCAGAGGGAGTACCTTCAATGGGTACACGCATGATCGACTTAGAATCTCCAAAATTGCTGGTACTGGAATATTTACTCATACCTTTATTTATGTAAAATATGATGCAGAAATCAACTTCTTGGAACCGATGGTAACTACAGAATTATTGAAAAGCAAGGAAAATATAGAAAAAGAAATTCGTCACCCTGAGCAGTGGCAGAAAGAAGGATACTACCCTATACTCCATAACGTACTATACTTCAAACACCTATTCTAGCTCGTTAGAAGATTTAGTTTGGCAAAACTAGAAATGTCATAGAAGCACCAAAAATACCTCTCAAATTTTAGCATCTGAAAGGTATTTTAAAAAAAAATTACTGATGTTGAGGTCTTAATAAATCATTCACAATTTTCACCGGATTAAATGTCTCAATATCAACCTCTACAAAAATCGTATTCCAATCAGCCATAGCTCCATTCCACAGTCCAGGTAATTCTTGTGCCTTTAGTTCTCGTCCATCTTTCGATTTCATCGTGACAAAACCTGTTCGTGCATCTCGATAATCAGTTAGATCAAACTTCTCACCATCTACATTTTTAATCCCACAAACTAAATCCACTGGATTGAAGTGCGAACTCTTTTGTAATATATTTCTTTGCTCTTCGTCAGAAGTATCAATCTGAGAACTCTCCACGATTTGTAAAGAATAATTACCATCTGAATTTCTAGACCAAAAAGGACCTCCACCTGGTTCTCCTTCATTTTTTACCATCCCGCAAACTCGAATTGGTCGGTTTAATTTTTGATTTAAAAAATCAATTTTTCCTCGAAAATCCATTTTTGTGAATTCTGAAGTAAATTCATTACACAATTCTTTTTGTAAAAAATTAGAAATCTCATCGATCAATTTTTCTGAAATATTATCTGCTTTTTTCAACTTATTTGCATAATCAAATAATCGTTTTTGATACTTTAGTAAGACTCCAGCTAGTAATTTTTTGTAGCGATATGTAGACACTTTTAAATTATCGGGAACAACATTATCAATATTTTTTATAAAAACAATATCTGCATCAATCGTATTTAAATTTTCTAAAAGCGCTCCGTGACCTGCAGGTCGAAACAAGATACTTCCATCTACATTTCGAAAAGGATGATTCTCTAAGTCTACGGCAATCGTATCGGTGTAGGCTTGCTGTTCAGAAAAATAAGCTTTGAACTCAGATTTATATTCATCAGAAAGTGGTTGTCCTGCAGTTAGAACTTTTTCCCGAAATAAAGCTTTGTGCTCAGGCGAAACAGTAAAGTGAATATCAACTTTTCCGTCTTTGTCTTTGCAATAATTAGCACCTTCCACCAAGTGTTCTTCGAGCGGTGTTCGGGTAACCGTTTTATAATTATGAAATTCTAATAATCCTTTTGGAAGACCTCCATAATTTAATCCAGTAGTAGTTAAAAGGTAGCGCAATACTTGACCATATTCTTCTTGGTAGATCAACTCGTCGATGTTGGTTCCACTTTCTGCGATCACACTTTTTAGTGATCCATAAAATGCAAATTGCTTGATATTTTTAAAAAAAGTAAATACTGATCCAAAAGAAGTATCACCTTCAAAATCTTTAATCGCTTCGTCCGAACCATCATACTTTTCCATAAAAGAAAATAACGACTTAAACATTCGACTAGCTGCACCTGACGCTGGCACAAATTTATAAATCTGATGTTTAGACATTTCTGATTCATACATTTTCACATAATCATCAATTTCTTTTTCATCAAATTTCAAAATACCATCTCCAATCGTCGCTACTTTTTTTAGTTCCAAAAATGGAAATCCTTCTTCAAAATTTTTAATTTGTTCTGCCAATTTCGTTTGGCTAATTCCTTTTGCTTTAATTTGTTCCAAATCTTTTTCAGAAAACATATCTTTGCTTTTATGTAACCACCGAAAATACTCGGTTGTCTTAAACTTTATAAAATGAATAGGAGGCAATTTAACAAAAATATTTTGATGGGTTTAGGGAGTTCAGTAATTACTCCAATAATTTACAATAACAATACAAATACAGTTATGAAAAAGTATTTAAAACCTAACGCTCTAGTTCCTGGAGATACGATTGGATTAATTACACCAAGTAGTTCAATCACTGAGGAAAAGTTGGAAAAAGCCATCTCAAATATAAAAATGTTAGGACTAAATGTGAAATTAGGGAAACATATCAAAGCAATCAATGGCTATCTTGCAGGAACTGATGAACAACGTTTAGAGGATTTGCACAATATGTTTTTAGATAATGGAGTCAATGGAATTTGGTGTATTAGAGGTGGTTATGGTGTAGGTAGAATCTTAGCCAAAATCAATTATAAATTGATTAAGAAAAATCCAAAAATATTGATTGGTTATAGTGATATTACTGCTTTACTTATAGCAATTCATCAAAAAACTGGACTCATTGGATTCCATGGTCCATTAGCCTCATCTGATTTTACAGATTATTCTGTAAAACATTTAAAAGGAGTCCTGATGAATCCAAAATTACCTTACACTATAGCACATACAATTGATAGCAACAATTCTAAAGATAAAGCTTATCATTCTAAAGTTCTTCGGGCAGGGAAAGCAAAAGGAGAATTGACTGGAGGAAATTTGACTTTACTAGCTGCCTCCGTTGGAACTGATTTTCAGCCTAAATTTAAGAATAAATTAGTTTTCATTGAAGACATAGGAGAACGTCCATATCGGTTAGATCGAATGTTCACCCAACTATTACAAGGTTCTGACTTAGATAAAGCAGCTGGTATTATTCTAGGTGTTTTTGAAGATTGTGAGCCAAAAGTAGGTGATCGTTCTCTTTCATTAATGGGAATGTTTGCAGATCGATTAGGACATTTAAATATCCCTATAATCTATGGCTTATCCTTTGGGCATATTAGAGATCACATGACGTTGCCAGTTGGAATTGAAGCGGAAATGGATACTGCTTTCAGGACAATCAAACTTCTTGAAAAAGGAGTGAAATAATTTTTATTTACAATTTAAGAAACTTAGTGATATTTTATAAAATCCCCTTGAGAAACTACCACCAACCCCCTTAATCCATAATCGATATATTCGATTTACTCAATCATTGCTGTTTTATGTAAAATCGGTAATTGTCCCCCATATGCTTTCGCAATATTTTCCTTGGTAAAGGTAGTCCCAGTATCTCCATAGGCCACTAATCTTTGATTCATCAAAACTACCTTATCGAAATAATCTTCCACTGTCGAAAGATCATGATGAACAACCAAAAGTGTTTTCCCCTCACCAGCCAATCTCTTCAAAATTTGAATAATTTTCTCTTCTGTCAACACATCAACTCCTACGAATGGTTCATCTAAAAAGAAAATATCCGCTTCTTGACAAAGTGCCCTTGCAAGAAAAACTCTTTGCTGCTGTCCACCTGAGAGTTCACCAATTTGTCGATCTCGAAATTCAGTCATTCCCACTTCCTCTAAAGCATCCACAGCCATTAGTTTGTCTGTTTTACTTAATCTTTGATAAATCTTTTTATGTGGATATCTTCCCATCAAAACAATATCGAAAACGGTAGCAGGAAAAGTCCAATCAACATCATTTTTCTGAGGGAGATAAACTACCTCTTTTCGTTGGGTTTCTATTCCTTTTCCATTGATTCTCACAGTACCTGTATTAGTTTCTACTAGTCCTAATATCGCTTTGAACAACGTAGATTTTCCTGCGCCATTTGGTCCAACAACTCCATATGTTTTTCCAGCCTCCATTTCCAAAAAAATATTGGTGAGCACTCTTTTCCTCTCATAAGAAACAGAAAGTCCACTTACAGAAATGATTGATTGCATAGTTCTTTGTTTAAAAATTTACATCATGGCTATATGTACTACCTGTATTATCGTTTACTAAAATAAAAAAATAAAATTCACAAAAACCTTACTTTCTTAATTCTAAAATGTACTGGGGCAAAATATTAAATTCTATTGATTCATGCTTCGATACACAAAGAAAAATGCTCCAATAAAAAGCACTCCCAAAATTCCATATAACAACATATTATTTTCACCCTCTACAGTTGTTATAGGTATCGTTGATTCAACCTTTCTAGACAATGCTTTGACAATCACATCAGTGTTATATTTTAGCATAGTTAGATAATTTGGAGCAGCACTATCTTTACTTCCGATGGAATCTGAAAAAAGCGATCCGCCAATTGTAATATCATTCGACTCTGCTAATTGTTGCAGCATTTTTGGATTCACCGTTGTCTCAATAAAAACTGCAGGAACGCCACTTTCTCGAATTACTTTATCCACCTTCGTATAATCTGAAGTTTGTGCTTGTGCATCAGTCGAAGTACCTAAAATTGACTCTAACCGAATCCCATACTTCCTTCCATAATATTGAAATGCATCATGCGATGTAATCAAGATCCTTTGTTGTTCAGGAATTGTTAGGATTTGATCTTGGATATATTGATCCATTTTTTGCAACTTTTCCTGATATACTTTAAAGTTATTTTCATAAAAATCTTTATTTGTAGCATCATATTTCACCATTGCATTTTTAATATTCTCAGCATAGATAATCCCATTAGATGCATTCATCCACGCATGGGGATCAGCAGAATTTGCGTAAGTCAAACTTTTGATAATACTCACTCCTTCAGTTACTTTTACCACATCTGCCTTCGTTCCTGAATTGGTAATCAGTTTTAACAACCAGCCTTCAAAAGTCAAATCATTTTTAAAAATAACATCTGCGTAAGCAACCATAGTTGCATCTCCAGGAGTTGGTTCGTAGGTGTGTGGATCTTTACCAATGGGAACAATTGTAGTCACCTCAAATTTATCACCCACTATATTTTGAGCAATATCCGAAATCATGGAAGCAGTTGCTACTAGTTTTGGTTTTTCCTTTGCACTTACCAACAATGGGTTTACAAATATTGCAACTAGAATTAAAAACTTCTGCATATCTATTACTTTTGCAAAAAAAGATTCAAACAAACTTTACCTGTTATCACAATCTCTTTTGATTTATTCAATAAAATTTTAGCTGAATTATCGTATTCAAACTTTTCTAAAATTTCTACTTTCGAACCAAGCCCCAAGTCCAATTGATCGAGGTATTGCAAAAATGGTGTAGATGACTCTCGCACACCAACTACTGTTCCCTTCTCTCCCACTTTAAATTCATTCAACGGAGTTTGTTGCCGTGTAGTAAAATTTCCCTCTGCATCTGGAATGGGATCTCCATGCGGATCAAATTTCGGGTTCCCCAAAAAGCTATCTAATCGATCAATCATTTCTTTCGACTGAATATGCTCTAACTCCTCAGCCATTTCATGAACTTCATCCCAAAGAAAATCTAACTTATCCACCAAAAAAACTTCCCACAACCGATGCTTCCTAAGCAACATAGTAGCAATTTGACCTCCTCTCTTAGTCAACTTTACTCCTTTGTGACTCTCGTGAATAGCTAACTTTTTCTTTGCTAATCTTTTGACCATATCCGTTACAGAAGCAGCACTCGTTTGCATCTTTTTGGAAATGGCATTTGTGCTCGCTGAAGGTTTTCCTTTTTCTAAAATGGAAAATATCACCTTTAAATAATTCTCTTCTGTCTTCGAAATCTTCATTTATTATTTTTCTTTCGTCAAAGATAGGAATAAATTTTTAGATTAGCCTAAAAATAAAAAACACCACTATCTAAATAAAACTAGATAATGGTGTTTCTTACTCCTGCTGTCATCAGCTCAAAACTGATACTATAAGCAAGTTATAAATCCCAAAAACTCCTCGGTCGACGATACACAATAAACAAATCACGCACACTCCAAAAGAAGTACCACAACAACAATCCTCCAACAGGAACATAGGCCCAATTCCCAACAAAATTAATCCAAACTGGTAGACTGATCCCAAGCACCAATACAGTTCTCACAAAATTAATTCGTTGAATATATCTATAGGCTAAAAACAAATGTATGGCACTTGCCAACTGCCAAATTCCTAAAATAATTAACATTCCACTAGTCCATATATATTGTCGATTAAAAAACCATAACAATATAAATGCGCCAATTAAAATGCTTTGTCCAAAGACATCTAATTTCATTCTTGTTCTTGAAATCATGACTTTTTTAATGGTTTATTAATTTAATTGCTGCCAAGAATACTTTTCATTTATTTTTTAAACTGTATTTCTTATACTTGCCTTTTTATTTTAGTTAGCCCCTCAATTGTGAACCTTAAATACCAAAAAGTAGTAAACAAAATAGTTTGAGTAATTAAATTAATATGAGGAAAACTTTATCAAATCATTATTTTTGATTTAATCATTCAAATATATATACAATTTACTAAACTTTCAATAAAATTTGAAAGTTTATTTATCCTCTATTCATATCAACCTTAAAAGTATTTATTTGTTATGTACTTTTGAAACTAAAATCTAAATCAATGAGTAAATTATTGCCTGAGCAAGTCAATGAACTTATCAAAAACCGTCGCTCTATTTTTCCAAAATCATATATCCAAAAAAGCATTCCCAAAAGAATTATTGAACAAGTTTTGGAAAATGCGAATTGGGCTCCTACACACAAATTGACAGAACCGTGGCGGTTTAAAGTATTCAGGGGAGATTTATTGGAACAGTTAGGAAATGAACTCTCAGAAGTATATAAAACAATTACACCTACAGAAAAATTTTCTGAAATCAAATACAAAAAACCGTTGAAGAAAGCTTTGCAAAGTGATACCATAATTGCTATTTGTATGCAACGCGATCCAAAAGAAAGTATTCCTGAATGGGAAGAAATTGCCTCTATTGGTGCTGCAGTACAAAATATGTATTTGACTTGTTCAGCTTATAACATTGGGTGCTATTGGAGTTCACCGGAAGCGATAAAACACTTAAATGGATATTTAAATTTGAAAATAGGAGAAAGGTGTTTAGGGTTTTTATACATGGGTTACCATGAGATGCCCTCAATAAAAGGAATGCGAAGATCGATCGCAGAAAAAATTGAGTGGTTCTAATCACGTAGTAATTAATTAAATCAGGATAGTTCATAAAAAACTTGTTCTAAATTATTAGAACAGGTTTTCAAAATTAACTACCCAATAAAAACCTATTTTAAAATAACTTTCGCACTTTGTTAGTGAGTCACCAAAAATACAACCACTACGCTTTTCCACAAACCCACATTCTACATTAAACCTTTTCCATTTATTTCCACTTTTTAAAATATATTTTTTTTCACATAGTCTTTGTTACTTATTTTTACTTAAAAGTATTTATAAAAATAATCAAATGAATTTTGATATTGTTAATTATTCGTCACGTGAATACATGAAAAATATTATTTCATTAAATCAGTTGCTTTCGTCACTTATACATTAACTATAACGCAACCACCAAAAAATATTACAAATGGAAAATTAATTTTATGACGATAAATTAACTTAACTCAATAGTTTAACGAATACTTCACTTTTATAACTGAGTTTAAAGATTAACAATTAAAAATACATTACACTTTTGTAAATCATCCTTAACCCCATATACAAATAAGGGGCACAAGTAATCGTTAAATCTTCAAGTGAATCTATATTTATTCCTTTACACCCATAAAAAAGACCGATCGTTTAATATATCTTGCAGTAAAATTACGCTAACTCAAAACGAAAAAGGTGTCTTCCAAAAAAAGAACAATTTCCAATTTCTTAATACTATTTTCTCCTTTAAGAGCAAGAAGGTTGTTTTTATTTGCATATCTGTGGGCATTAATCTATTCAAAATTTGTTATTTCAGTAACGATGATTTGTTTATTCATGATGAGTATTTTTGAACTCAATTTTGAAAAGAAACAACCCCTTCAATTAAACTCGCGACTTCACTCTAACTGGCAAAACTTTATATCTAACAAAGCATATTTAGCGGTTACCGTTTTTTTCTTTTTGATTTTGACAACAGGAATTTATTCCTCCGATACGAGTTACTGGTTAGAGCGATTACGTATAAAACTACCTTTTTTACTATTGCCCTTTGCCTTCGCAAGTATTCCTCAGATGAAAGAAAGAGAATATTTATCCATTCTATATTTTTATTTGATTTTATCCTTTGGAAGTTCCTTATTAGTTGGATTTGACTATTGGCAAGACTATTCAATTATCACCGAAAATTTAGGTAAAGGTCAACCCATCCCGACTCCTGTCAATCATATTCGCTATAGTTTGATGATAGCGCTTTCCATCATTGGAGGAATGATTTTATTTGTACGGAATTTCTATTGGAAATGGACTTGGGAAAAATGGCTGATTTTAGGAATGACAGGATTTTTATTTTTCTTCATCCATGTGCTTTCTGTGAGAAGTGGAATTCTGGTTTTGTATGCCTCTTTCCTATTTTTAAGTTTCCGTTTTGCATTTTCGCAAAAAAATTATTTAATAAGCCTTGCCTCTGTAATTACATTGTTTTTTACTCCTGCCATTGCCTATAATTCAATCGAAGGATTTAAGCAAAAAGTCGATTATACCATTTGGGATTGGCAACAATATTATTATGATTTACCGCTACGAAGTTCAGACGCAAGTCGATTAATATCCTTCAAGGTTGGTTTAGAGATCTGCCAAAAGGAAAAATGGCTAGGCGTCGGCGCAGGTGATTTACGCAAAGAAGTACATAAAATTTATGATGAAAGATTTCCAGAAATTACAGATAAAAAAATGCCTCACAACCAATTCATTTCAGTTTGTGCAGGTATGGGAATAATTGGTTTAGCGGTTTTCATACTCGCTTTTTTCTTTCCTCTCTTTTATAAAAAAATAAAACCAGATGCATTATTTATTACACTACATCTGATTATTTTTGCTTCATTTCTCACAGAAAACACGATTGAAAATTCAGTCGGAGTGGGATTCTATGTTTTCTTTTTACTTCTAGGAATTCATTTTCTAAATACTAAAAACACTAATCCTCTACCCAATTGAACTTAAGATCAAGTCTTCAATTTTTTGGTTATCTGTCTTTCGTAGAACGTGCTTAGAATCATCTAATAGCCATACTTTTTTTAATGAAGGGAAAATAGATTTAGCACGTTTTAGCAATTTTTCTCCCGGAAAAACGAGGTCGTTATCAGCTCCAATTATAGTTAAAGGCTTTGTTATCTTTTTTGCTTCACTTTCTTTAATCATTGGGATAGGTGAAAAATCCATTTCAAAATCGAGAAACACTTTTGAAAGATATTTTATCGCAAATTCATCACGCTCAGTAAATAATGCACTTAAAAATCGCTCAACAAATTTTTGTTTCTTCGTCCACATATATCTTTTTATTGGAATAAAACATTAAAAATTGCTTTTAAAGGATTTCCATTTACTAACCCTACTGGACATATTAAAAATGCCTCTTTGATTCTAGCCTCATCCTCCACAAGTGTTTTCCAAATAATCAATCCTCCAAATGAGAAGCCAACAATTGTTACCCCTGTCAAATTCATTTTCGCCATAACCTCATTCATCCATTTCCCGTAAGAATTATCCTTCATACTAGGTCGAGTTTCTGAACTTCGATTTGGTTGAGCAATTACATCTACTGCAAATACTTGATGTTTCTGAGCAAGTTTTGGAAAAATTTCTAGACCGATTGGAGCGCATCCATTTGAACCATGCACCAAGACCAAAGGTGGATTATTCGCATTTCCAGTTACAACAATATTAGTTATTCCAAATTCCGTCCCTACCTCTTCAAAACGATAACCTACATTTAGTTCATCTAATTTCTCCTGATATATTTATAGAATTGCTTTTTTATGCTCGAGTGATTTATACAATGATTTCATATTATTTTATAATTTTAGCTCAAATTTTCTAAAAATACGAAATTAGGACAAGTTTACTAATAAGAAATACTAAAGAAAATATACAGGATGCTGCTCGATTACTCTTTAATCAACAAGGCTACTTTAATGTCACAGTAAGAATGATTGCTCAAGAACTTAATATGAGTTCTGGCAATTTGAATTATCATTATAAAACACGAAAAGAACTGCTTAAGAAGTTATACTTCGACATGGTTAAGGTATTTGACAAAAGAGTTGACAATATTCATGAACAGAATCTAACACTACAATTTGTTTCAGATAGTATGTACACAAGTATGAAAAGGATGATCGCTTATAAGTTTTTCTGGGCTGATTTGAATGGGATTTTAAGAGAAGATGAAGATATCAGAATACATTTCCAGAAGGCCTACCAAAGAAGGTTAAAAGGAAGTATGCTTCTTTTTCAAACGCTGATTGATGAAAAGAAAATGCGGCTTCCTCTTTTCGAAAAAGAGTATGATTTTTTGGCAAAAAGGATGATTAATTTTAGTGATGCGTGGCTCAATACTATAGCCATTTATCGCAAAAAAAAGTAATTGAAAATATTAGCAACCAAAAAGATATTTTATTCGGAATGCTTTTTCCTTACCTCACGAAAAAAGGCCAAGGAGAGTTTAAAAAAGTAGCAGTTCATTTATTTTAGGACAATAATTTCACGCCAATTCCATTTTCTTCTGGGAAAACAACTTCTCCATTTTCTAAAATTTTTACTCCTTCTGCAATGTCTTTTTTAATCAAAAGAATGCTATCCATGTCTATGTAATCTAGTAAAGGAAGTAGTTGTGCCACAGCAGATATTCCAATCGAAGATTCCATCATACAACCTGCCATCACTTGCAGACCTAATTTTCGAGCCTCCTCAATCATTCTTCGAGCAGGTGTCAATCCTCCACATTTCATCAACTTAATATTAATGCCATGAAATCGTCCGACACACTTCTTCACATCACTTTCGCTCACACAACTTTCATCCGCAAAGACTGGTAAAGCACTTTTTTCATAAACATCCTTCATCTCATCAAACTCTCCTCCTCGCAATGGCTGTTCAATAAATTCCACTCCTAGTTTTTTAAGCTCAACAGATTTCTCAATAGCTTCTTTAACAGTCCATCCACAATTCGCATCAATCCGAAAAGGTACATCAGTCGCTGCTCGCAACGCTTTCATTATTTCTAAATCTTCGGGAACACCTAATTTAATTTTATACACAGACCAAGGTTTCGCTCGCATCTTTTCTACCATCTTTTCAGGGGTATCGATTCCGACAGTATAATCTGTGATGGGCAAGTTTTCTAATTTTAGCCCCCATAATTCATAAAGTGGTTTGCCCATTTTTTTTCCGAACAAATCATGAGCTGCAACATCCAATGCACATTGTGCAAAAGAATGATCCTTTAAATATGAATTCATTTCCTCCCAAAATTGTTCCGGTGTATCAAATTCGTAAGCCTCAATAATTGGTTTTAAATTTTCCAAAACTTCCCATATCTCCTCTATTTTAACATCGTAAAATGAATGATCGGAGGCTTCTCCAAAACCACTAAAACCATCTTCTTCTAGTTCTACTACGAGTAATTCACGAACATTATAAGTAACTCTTGATAATTTAAAAGGAGTTTTAGTCTCGAGTTGAAATCGATGGAGATGAAGTTTCATAAAAGTTCTTTTGTAGCTATTCTTTTAATTTTTCCAGAGTCAGTTTCTAAAAATTTTTGAATAAAAAAAACTGCTTTTGGAATAGAGAATTTAGTTAAGTTATTTCTCATAAAATTACTTAATCCCTCGCTTTCTTTTTGAGATAAAGCTTTTCCTTCTATGATTAGAATTATTCGTTCTCCCAGTACTTCGTCAGATTGACTACTGATGAAAAATCTACGGTCTAAATATTTCTCTAATAATACTTCTACATTCTCAGGGATTATTTTTATTCCACCTGTGTTGATGATATTATCGAAGCGACCGAGCCATTTGAATTTGGACGGAGTTATGATTTCGACTAAGTCATTGGTGACAACTGTTTCTTCTGCGACGTCGGGAGCATTAATAATTAAGCAACCTCGATCGTCTGTTTTTATTTGAACGTTGGTGAGTGTTTCGAAAAAATTGCTTTGCTCTTTTTTTGAGGACTGTTGAAGCATTCCATTACGTAGAGTTTTTACTGCAATGTGAGTAATCGTTTCTGTCATTCCATAGGTAGCGTAAAAATTGTTGTTTTCTTTTTGGATAAAATTCAACAATGTCTTACCTACTGATCCTCCGCCAATAATTATTTTATTTATTTTTTGGAACTGTTGGTGTTCTTTTTCATTTTGAAAAGAATTTAAAGCCTGAAGTGGAACCATTGCTGCGAAATTTACCTCTTCAAACACTGTATTTTTCAAAGGGTTTCCGGAGGGTTCAACGAGCACTAGATCTAATCCCAAAACGAACGCTCGTACGATCATCATTTTACCTGCGATGTAATTTGGAGAAAGACATAACAATGCTCTTTCATTTTTTTGAATGTTAAAATATTCACCTGTTTTGAGAGCAGAGGCGATCATTTTATTTTTTTGTAAAAATATTGTTTTAGGCGTCCCAGTTGTCCCTGATGTACTAACTTGAATAGCGGGTTTCCCGTCAAGCCACTCTCGGATAAACTGGTAAACATCATTTTTCCAAGACAAAATAGATGTCATTTTTTGAAGTTCTCTAACTCCAAATTTCTTTCCATCCAAAATAATATTTTGAAAATCTTGATACATTTTTTAAATATTCAATAATCCTAAATCCCATTTTTTTCTTTGATCAAAATTCAACGTTCCATCCTTTACGAAAAGTGGCGAAGGGAAATTATTAGTATACAACCCCCCCGTTCCCAAGCCTTGATACATCTCACTTTCCAAGGAAAATGTCCATTGCGCAATTGCGTTTAATCCAATATTACTCTCGAGTGCCGATGTAATCCACCAAGGAATATCGTAACGAGATGCTGCATCAATCCATTCTTGCGAACCTCTAAATCCGCCAACAAAACTAGGTTTTAATATTATATATTGCGGTTGAATAAAAGTAATGAGTTCCTCCTTTTTCTCTTTTTTAAAAATACCAATTAGCTCTTCATCTAAGGCAATCGGTAGTGGTGTTTTGCAACAAAGATCTTCCATTTCTTCGACTTGTCCTTGCCGAATAGGTTGTTCGATGGAATGAATATTTAACTTTGCTAGGGTATTTAATTTTTGTAAAGCATCCTCCCCTGGCTGAAACGCACCATTGGCATCTACTCGAATTTCGATTTCATTCCTGGGAAAACGTTTCCGAATATTTTTCAGCAAAGCAATTTCAGTTTCAAAATCAATAGCTCCAATTTTCATTTTTACGCAATCAAAACCTTGATTTAGTTTATCCTCTATTTGTTGGCACATAAAATCCTTTTCCCCCATCCATACTAAACCATTAATAGGAATTGAGGCTTTACCTTCAGTAAATTCAGATGGGAAAAGTTGAAATTTATTTTCAGCATGAAAACTTCTAAGTGCCATTTCTAACCCAAATTGGATGGAGGGAAATTCTAACAGACCTTCCTCCAACCAATAATCTAGATTAGAAATATTATCACAAACTTCTTTCAATTTTTCTTCATAACCGGGTCGATCATCTGCGCTTAGTCCTTTCAATAAACCACACTCTCCAATTCCCCATTTCCATGTTTTCTCATTTTTTAAAACAATAAACCAACTTTCTTTAATACGTAAAACACCCCGAGACGTCCCACTTGCCTTTTTGAATTCAAGAGTATGTTTCTGAAAATTTGCTTGAAGAAATGAGGTATCCATATTTTATTTTTTCAAAAACTCAAAATACGATTCTAGAATTTTATCGTTTGATTTCCGAGGAGTAAAAACTTCTAATATCTTTGCCCTTTTCCCTTTATTATAAAATTTTAAAAGTGCTTTTTCTAAACTCATGACGCTGTCTGCTTTTTGATAGCTCAGATTATACATTTTAGCAATTGGCTGAGCAGTTCGTTTTTGAGTCACTTCGAAAAACTCATCTAATTCATCACTGGTCGATGGACCAGGAATAATTCTAAAAATACCACCTCCTGAGTTATTGATAATTATAATGCGCAAATTAGAGGGTAAATATGGATTCCACAATCCATTCACATCATAGAAAAAGCTTAAATCTCCGCATATTAAAGTCGTTGGTTTTCCGCTAGCCAAAGCCGCACCAACCGAAGTAGAAGTACTTCCATCAATTCCAGAAGTCCCACGATTAGAGTTGTAAGATAAATCTTTTCGTTGATCAAAGAGTTGAACATATCTTACGCCAGCGCTATTTCCCATCTGAAAATTACTTCCTACTGGAATATTTTTTAAAATAATTTCGTAAGCTTTGAAATCTGAGAATCTTACTTTTTTTAAAAACTGATTGTGCCGTTTTCTAGTGGAACTATTTCGATCATTCCATATCTTTTGAAAATCACTTTTCACCAACGATCCCTCTTTATTTATTTTTTCAAAAAAATATACAGGGTTTGTTTTTATCGTTTTTGTGAGTGACTGATAGGTATCCATTTCTTCGCCCGCTGTATCAAAATGCCAATGTTCTTTTGGTTGTAATCTTCGAAATAGTGCTTTTATTTTTTTTGAAATAATTGCAACTCCAAGAGTAACTAGGATTTCGGGAGCAAATTTCTTTTCTTCTTTTTCCTCAATAGTAGTAATTAACCGGTCTATGCATGGATTAAATTTTTCACTCCAAAGGTTAGCCGTTGTCTCCGTTAAGATTGTAACTGAAGGATCAATATCTAGTTTCTCTAGGACTGCATTCAATGTTTCGTTTCCTTCCATCAATCCACAGAGGATTAATTTCTTTCTTGATCCTTCCCACGTCGTTTTTAATTTTTTGAAAATAGTCTTGGAAAGTATACTTTCAACTTCTATCAACTCTTGAATCTTGGGAATATGTTTAGTCTTTTCCACCAAGTCATACAAAGGTTCTCGCAAGGGAATATTAATGTGAACTGGTCCTTTTTTGGGGAAATGAGCAAGATTAATCGCTTCATTTACTTGTCGATCATTAAACCAAATACCTTCTGTTTTAGGTTTTGCCTCCTGTGTAAGTTCGTAACTTTTTAAAATATAATTCTTAAAGATATCTCTTTGTTGGATCGTTTGCCCTGCTCCTTGATTGATCCATTCGATTGGACGATCTGCAGTCAAAACTACTAATGGAATTCTTTGATAAAATGCTTCGACGATTGCTGGTGCATAATTTAATGCAGCACTTCCTGAAGTACAGGCGATGGCAACTGCTTGCTTAGCTTGTTGTGCCATACCCAGAGCAAAGAATGCTGCTGCCCGTTCGTCAACTATAACATAACATTGTATTTTTGGATGCCGATTAAAGGCGATGGCAAGTGGAGAATTCCTGGAACCTGGAGACAAAACGATTTTTGTGATGCCCTTTTTGGCGCAAATTTCAACTAAAGATGATATGTTGGTTTTGTTGGTTGTCATTATATAAGTATGTAGTAGTTTGTTTTGGCTTATCATATAAAATACAAACTATTGTTTCTTTCCATACACTCAGCTAAAACAGCTCCCCATGCGTTATTTAGACTTCAATTAAATCTAAAATATTAAGTAATGTTTTTGCTTTAAGTTCTGTTTCTTGCCATTCTTTTTTGGCGTCTGAATTAGCTGTAATTCCTCCTCCAACAAATAAGGCTGCAGCATTTTCATATATCTTCATACAGCGCAAATTGACATAAAAATCAACCGAATCATTTTCAACCATCCCCAAATATCCAGCATAATATTCACGATCATATGGTTCCGTTTTATAAATAATATCCAAAGATTTTTCTTTAGGCAAACCACAAACAGCTGGCGTCGGATGTAAATCGCGGATAAACTTAGGCAAATCTGATTTTGTTATTTTAATTTCAAATTTTTGCTTTAAATGAGCCATTACACCAGCTTGTGAAGTATAGGTCTTAGAGCGATTTAATATCTCTAGATTATTATTTTTTATTTTGTCAAAAATGTAATCTACAACCATCCCATGCTCTTCTATTTCTTTCTTCCCCCAAGTTAGATTTTCAACATTTTTATTAGTCAAAATTTTTTGTGTCCCTGCAAGCGCAACTGTTTCTGCTATTCCATTTTTATAGGTCAATAATTTTTCGGGTGACGCACCTAGCCACAATCCAGATCCTGGCAAATTGACCACATAAACCATCGCCCTTGGATATGCTTTTTCAACTTTTCCAAAAAAAGAGATCAAATCAAAATCTTCAGGAAGTATTGTTTTTTTGATCCGACTATAAATAGCTTTTTGAGTATCGTTATTTTTAAAAAAATCTAAATAAGATAATATATGTTTTTGATACACTTGAAAATCGACAATATTCACTCTACTTTTAATATTCAAAAATGAAGGAACATCTAATTTAGAAATCGTTGGATCAGGAATTAAATATCTATCATTCAACAACACATTTACATCATTCTTAATCACAAAATGAGGAATGTCTTCCCTTTCAGAAAATGGTGCAAAATGGAAACCTGATTCTTCTATGTTATTCTCTGCTTGTAACGCACTCGTTTGTGCAATAAACCTTGCTATTTGATTTGGCGCCCTAAAGAGTGCAAATGGAATATTTTTTTCTAAATATGTGTTTACCGTTTTCTCCATTAATTTCTTCTTTCAATAATCCGTGTAGTGAATCTCACCAAGCTAACTAATTGATTTTGGTCATTTGTAACTTTTATTTCCCAAACATGAGACGTTTTACCAATATGAATTGGTTTACAAACAGCTGTTACGATAGTTCCCTCCCTTCCACTTTTAATATGACTTGCCCCAATTTCAGTTCCAACAGCAGAATGTGTTCTGGAGTTAATTAACAATACTGAAGCAACACTTCCAATCGTCTCAGCAAGCGAAACAGTGGCGCCTCCATGCAATAGCCGCATTGGTTGTACTGTTCGATGATCGACAGGCATAGTTGCTGTGATTTGATCATCTTCAATTTTTGTGAATTTAATACCAAGGTTTTCAACCATTGTATTTTCACTAAATTTATTTAGTTGATCTACGGACGCTTTTGGAAACATCTAAAAATAAGTTTTAGTTAAAAATAAAACAAAAAAGGAATTGACTTTGTTTTCAATTTTCAATAAAAATTGAAAGTTAAAGTTAAAGTTAAAGTTAAGAAGATTTTTCAAAGGGTAAAGTGTACACTTTTAAAAAGATCACATTCTTAAAGAAACCTAAAAAGCAATTAATATTGTACTCTTAGTCAAAGAAAATCATAGTAGATAAAAAAGGGCTGAAGACAATATAAACTCAAAAAAAGAACCGAAACAGCAATTGCCATTTCGGTTTTCCTTTTGGTTAGAGGGTTATTTTCCGCCACCACCCTGGCCACCACCCTGGCCGCCGCCGCCTTGACCAGCCCCACTTTCGCCTTGTTTAACATCATCATTCTTTATAGAACTTCTCCTTGATTTAGCTTTGAAGTCTAGTTTACCAAATTTGTAACTAAAATTAATTCCGAAACTACGGAACGGCAATGCATAATTACTCGTCTGAGAAAAATTATCACCTTCAAGCTCCGTTTTAAAATTCTTCGTTTTGTTAAATGGATCAATCATATTTAGACCTACAGTTCCTCTTTTGCCCCAAAGTTCTTTTTTAAATCCTAAACTATACATAGAAAAAGATGGATTAAATCCCTGTAAAGTTTGTCGAGGTGAATTCCAAAATCCCCACATTTCTGCTTTCCATCCTTTTTTGAAATTAAAAGAAGAACTTACAAATGCATTATAAACAATTGCTTTAGCATTTACCTCTTCTCCATTTAAAACACCTTCACCTGAATAAAGGGAGGCATTAACATTTCCTCGAATTGTCCAAAACTTGATTGTTTTAGAACTAAAAATATTAACTCCTATATTCTCTCTCGTTCCAATATTCGCGAATGAAGTACTTGAAATTACAGCCGTACTATCACTATTCTCCAAAAAACCAGGAGTCAAAATACTCTCAATCGCATCATCGGTATACTTGTAATAAATAGAAGCATATAGAACAGTTCCTTTAACAAAAGTATTGTAAGACAAATCAAATTGATGGGTGATTTCTGGTTCCAAAAATGGATTACCCTCAGTCGTATTTCTACGATCACTTACTTCTGGATAAGGATTGACATAAAATAAACTAGGTCGTTGGATCCTTTTATTATAACTTACTTTTATCGAACTAAATCCTTTTAATTTTCTTGACAAAATAACACTCGGTAAAAAGTTATCATAGCTACTACTAAACGACTGAACCTCTCCTGAATCAAAATCACCTTTAATTTGCGTATACTCATATCGAGCACCAGCTGTCAAACTATATTTCTTAGTTAATTCGGCATTAAAAGAAAGGTACCCCGCCATCACATCTTGATCATAATTAAAAATATCTGTTCGATTTTCATTAAAATTATTAGTTAATAAGTTTTTAGAACTGAAGTTACTTTTAATATCTCTAATAACTGTTTTAGCACCAACTTCCATGGTTAGTTTCTTGGAAAACGGGTGCGTATAATCTACCTGAAGGGTATGTTCGATATTTTTTCCATCATTTACATTTTCTTCTAAAATTTGAGAAAAAGCTGAAGAGGCATCTTGATCCAAGTCCGAACTTCTGTCATTAGTATTTTCACTCAACTGATAGGCAAACACCAACTCCTGTCCTTCTTTATCATAAGTTTTTTTATAATCAGTTGTCCAGTCAAATCCACTAAAAAGTGCATCTGCATTCGTTGTCCTCTCATAGGTCTCTTGAAAATCTATTGATGGCAAAATATTATTAGTAATTGTTCCACCTTCGTTATTAGATGTGTAACCATTAAAAGAAATATTGGAATTGATACTACTATACGCATTGATATCATAGTAAGCTCCAAACTTTCCATTGAAACCAAGACGGCTCGTTTTACTATCACCTGATTGAATTAGTTCATTCGTAAATCCATCTACAGTTTGAGAATTACTAAAACTAAGTTCTCCTGTTCGTGGCCAAGAATAATAGGTTGAAGCACTTCCATTCAATCCAACTCTTCCTCTCGATGCACTCAAACTAACAACTGCATTATTTTGTCGAGTTCCAACTGAGGAATTGACAGAACCACTAAATCCTTCGATACTTTTTCTTTTAGTGATGATGTTGATAATTCCTCCACTACCCTCACCATCATACTTTGCAGAGGGAGAGGTAATTACTTCTACCTTTTTAATTTGGTCAGATGGAATTAATTTAAGTGCATCTGCCACACTATTTGCAAAAATTCCAGAAGGTTTTCCATTTATTAAAATTCGAACATTTTGACTACCTCGTAAGGAAACGTTCCCTTCCAAATCAACCGTAAGCAGTGGAACCTTTCGCAAGACATCTGAAGCATCACCTCCAGCATTCGTAACATCCTGCTCTGCATTATAGACGATTTTGTCTACCTTGTTTTCGATAAGGGATCTTTCACTAGTTACTTGAACCTCGGCTAAGCTGAGGCTCGATGGGATTAAGTAAACATCCTTCAGGTTGAGGTCTGGTTTTTTTTTGGTGAGTTTTACACTTTTTATTTTTCGAGGAACATAGCCTATAAATGAAACTTCTATTTCATATTCTTTCAAAGCAACGCCTGAAAATTTGAATTTTCCTTTGTCATCCGTTATCACACCATCAAGTTGCTTTCCAAATTCAGAATTGATTAATACAACTGTAGCAAATTCTACTGGCTTATTGGTCAATGAATCTATTATTTGACCAATAATTCTCCCTTTGATTTGAGCTGATTTATTTCCTCCTCCTCCCCAACCTTGAGAAAATGCAGTAAATGAGAAAAACAAAAAAAGTGGAAGTAAGAATTTTTTCATCTTGATGATTGTTTAGATTAATTGATATATTTCAAATGATTTTTTAAGTTTACCTTGAGTTACACTACTTGGAAACTAAAGACAAGGTAGATTGTTTAACTTCATAACATTTTTATTTTCTATAAACGACTAAATTTGTTAGATTAACATTTTCCAAAAAAATAAAACTATCAAACAATGAAATATATATTCCTTCTTTTTCTTTTCATTTTTGCTTGCGGCTGTGCCAATGAAAGTCCCAAAACCGTTACAATAAAGAAAGTAAAAAACCAACTTGTAAAGAAAGGCGGTACTTCTAAGCCTTCAAAAAAAGAGTATGATAAAATTCCATTAGACAAAATAAATTTACCTAGTGGTTTTAAAGTGGAAGTATTTGCTGAGGAAGTTGACCGAGCTAGATCATTAGCCTTATCCCCTAACGAAACTCTTTTTGTGGGAACTATGAGTAAAAAAGGTGTGGTTACTGCTATTAAAAATGGAAAACAATATAAATTATCAAAAGGTTGGGAAATGCCAAATGGTGTAGCTTTCAAGGATGGCGATTTATATGTGGCTGAAGTTAGTAAGATACATAAATTTGAAGACATCGAAAATAACTTAGATAATCCGCAAGAAAAAGTGATTTATGATAAATATCCAACAGAATCTCATCATGGTTGGAAATTTATTTCTTTTGGCCCTGATGGAAAATTGTATGTCCCTGTTGGCGCACCTTGCAATATTTGTGATAAAGAAGCTGAGGGGGAAGAAATTTATGCATCAATCACTCGGATAAATTCTGACGGAACAGGATTGGAGGTTGTACAAAAAGGAATTCGAAATACTGTTGGCTTTACTTGGCATCCTGATAACAAAGAATTATGGTTTACTGACAATGGACGAGATTGGTGGGGTGATGACATACCAGGTTGTGAAGTAAATCATGCGCCAAAAGATGGGATGCATTTTGGTTATCCATATTGCCACCAAGGAGATATGCCGGAAGATAGTGATGATATCTCAAAACATACTTGTGTAGGTTATACGGCTCCGGTAAAAGTATTACGAGCTCATGTTGCACCATTGGGAATTGAATTTATTCCTGCGGGCAATTTTCCAGAAAAATATGAAAAGCAACTTTTAGTAGCGGAACATGGTTCTTGGAATCGAACTAAAAAACAGGGTTATCGATTGGCACTTTTGACTTTGGATAAAAATGGAAAAGTGAAAAATTCTACAACTTTTGCAGATGGTTGGTTAGATAAAGGTGGCGATGTTTGGGGGCGACCTGTAGATATGGAATTTATGAAAGATGGATCACTTTTGGTTTCGGATGATATGGCGGATGTTGTTTATCGGATTTTTTATGACGAAGATTAACTGGTTGTGGAAATAGAAAGTCAGGTAATCAGGAATCCAATTTACCTGATTTTCTGTTCATATGATAAATTAAAATTTACTCTAAGGCTTTTTTCAATAGCTCAAACTTTTCATCATTCTTTTTCAAAAAATAAGAATTTAAAACATCCTTCTTTTCCTTGCTCGTCAGATGAAAAGAAATTGAAGCTCGTTCCATATCATCTTTTGGATAATAAATATATCGAATTACTTCAAATTTATCTCTACCCAAAAGATCAAAAATAAATCCAAGGTTAGTATCTTGCTCGTAATCTTGTAACGTCAAAATTTGTCCCGCAATGCCAAGTGGATTAAGCATGGATTCGATAGCACCTTGATCATCGTTGGGTACAATTTCCTCCACTTTTATCTGTGCAGAAATTTGCAATAAAACAACACCATTTGTATTTTCCAAAATCCAATCTTTAAAAACATGGATAAATCGAGTCGCAGAATTAATGCCATAATTATCTCTAAAGCCTGCATCCATCACTTCAATTCCAGGTTTACTCGGCAAATAAACATTAGGTAAAATGTATGGATAAGTGGCATTCATTCTTAGCCCAGTCACAAAATTCATATCCTGCGCCCCTTGCTTAGCGAATACTCTTCCAAAATCCACTGCATCAATTTCCACCGCATTGGGTCGTGCCACCCCTATGGGTGGAATTGTCATATAAGAAACACCTTGTGAAGAAATAATCATACGCCGACCATCATTTACAATTGAAGGAGTCAAAAAAATCATAGGAATAATTGCTTCCGCTTCAGGTGACTTATAGTCCTTTATTTTTTTCGTAAAAGCATTGTTAGTATTTTCATTGAGTTGTTTCTCAAAGATATAACCTCTATCTTTTCGATAGGTTTTTCCATCAACATTAAACTTTGCCCAAGGTAAAAACAAATCATTTGTAACTATTGTAAAACCGATCGAGTTCAATAAATCCTGAGAAATTATATCAATGTATTTAGAGTCATAAATATTGATATCTTCACCCATTTGCTGCTTCAGAAATAATTCACGTAAATAAGAGGCACCAATCATTCCTCCTGATGCACCTGTAGTCAAAACAGTATGAGAAAATAATCTCCCATCTAGTAAGCTATCACTTTTTTGCAAAACTTGCATTACCCATGCTGCAGCTCGAAGACCTCCTCCACTAACACAGACAAGGACCATTTTAGGTTTCTCCTTGTTTGGAAACTTTTTTTTCCAATTTTCCAAAATCTGAATCGTAGCATTTTTATCCTCATTGACATTCTCGACAGCACATACCTTTTGTAAATCTGCATAGGTATATTTAGCCGGTTCCATTTCATAATCTAATCCATAGGCCTTATTTTTATGATTGAAACTTTCAAACTTTGTTAAGAAATTTATTCCGATCAATAATAAAAAGAAAACGGTTGTTCTCCATCCATCAAACCAATAAGTAATTGCTCCCAATAATGCAATGACAATACTGACCATAATCAATATACTAGCTCCTGCTGGAATTCTAAACATCGGATAATCTATCAAATATCCCATTACAATTAATGCCACTAAACTCATCAATTGAACTACCAAAGCATTTAAATGATTTTGCTTAAAAACACTAAACAATAATTTATAATCATAATGTTGAACCGACCGAACAATCCGTGGCCGAAAAGATTCAGTCAAATACGTATCAACTCGCCAGCGAACAGTTCCTTTTTTAATATTGTGAATCCGATCAATTCTTCGATTAGGTGATATAGTATCAATAAGATTGGGAGGTAATTTTCCTTTCCTCTTTTTAGCGAAATTAAAAATATCTTTGTTTGTAAATTGAAAATATGCCGACGACAAGAACAACATCAAAACAATCCCTAATAAAAAACCAACACAGTTTGTGAAGATTACATTTATTGCCCAATATTCAAAATATCGTTGAAACCAAATTGTGTAAGTAAAATAAAAAACTAAAAAGGTAAGTGGAACGATAAAATTATTGAGAATAAATTTAGTAAATGGCCGTTTCATTGATGCTAAAAATGGAAAGTGGTGAGCATCCAAAAGGTAAGTTGTTAAATTCCAAGTCATAAAAAATCCACCAAATGCCGCTCCTAAAATAAAGAAGCTATTAAAACCAACTTCTCCCATGTACTCTGGAGATAAAAATAAATATTTGACCCCATACAAATCGGCAATAGTTCCTGTCAAAAGTAAAACAACAAAAATCCACATACCTATGAGCAACAAGTTATTCCTTAAATGCAAAAAAAACAATTGCACAGGGAAGGAGTATATTATGTCAGATAGCCATTTTTTCATTAAATAGGATGGAATTTACAAATCCGGTTTTTCACTACAAATCTTAACCAAAGATCAGTTTACAATTATAAATTCACAATTTATACCATGATTAAATTATCTCTATAACTTCATTTTATACTTGTTAAAATAGTTGATACATCGATTTTTGTTTTTTTTTCTAAAAAACCCTACCCAAAAGCTTTTTTAAATAGGTATCACAAGCCTATTCTCCATCCAACTTAATTACCCGAATTGTTTCAATTTTAGTATCAGAAACCAATTCCAAAATAAATTTATATCCCTCTAAAAGTATTTCTGCATTTTGTTCGGGAATAGCCTCTGTGGTTGTAACGAGATATCCGGAAAGAGTCTCATATTCTCCTTCAGGAAAATCTAACATCTCATACTTTTCATTTAAATAATCAATTTCTAACCGACCTGAGATAATATATTCTTTGTCTGAAACCTGCATTTCGATATATTCTTCTTGGTCGTGTTCGTCTTCTATTTCTCCAAAAATTTCTTCCAAAATATCTTCTAAAGTAATTATTCCAGCTACGCCCCCATATTCATCGACTACACAAGCAATGGTTGTACCGGTTTTTATAAATCGATTCATCAAGACTTGTGCCCTCATTGTTTCAGGAACAAATGGAATATTTAAAATTAAGCGTTTGATGTCTTTTGGATTTTTAAGCATCTGTGCATGATGAACATATCCGAGCACATTATCAATATCATCCTCGGTAACAATCAGTCTCGATAATTTAGTTTCTCGAAATAGTTGTTCCAAATCTTCGATATTGTCATTCACATCAACATCTTCAATTTCGGGACGAGGAATCATACATTCTTTAACTTTGACTTCTCGTAGTTGTAGCACGTTGTGAAATAAATCTGTATCTATATCATCGTTCTCTTCAGTAATTGAACTTTGGATAAAATCTCCAAGATCAACTCTGGTCAAAGCATTCTCCACCTGTGAGACCTCTGAATTTAAAAATACTCGTAGGAATAAATTCGACAACCGAATCATTACCCAGGAAGCCAACCAAAGTAACCATTGTAAAGATCGTAAAGGATATGCCAAGAAATATAGGACATCATCTGCGAATAATCGAAAAAGTGTTTTAGGTAAAAATTCTCCAAAAATGAGTACGATAATTGTGATTAAAATGGTCGTAATAAGCAGCAGCATCCCCGCATTTTCGATCCCTAAATATTGCTGGAATAAAGGTTCCAAAACTTTGGATAACATCGTTGTAAAAATAACCAATGCAATATTATTCCCTACTAGCATAGTCCCTAAAAAATCTGCAGGTTTTTCATAGAAATGTGCTAAAATAGCACCACGGCGAGAACCTTTATTTTTCTTTAATTCGATTCTCAACTTATTAGCAGAAACGAAAGCTATCTCAGAGCCTGAAAACAGAGCTGAAAGTAAAAGAAAAAAAAGAATAAGAGTAAATGTCATTAGATAATTTTCGAATCTTAAAAGTCTAAATATAAAGCAAAAAAATCATTTTTGCTGAATCATTCTATTCCTCCAAATCATCAGCCAATCCATCCACTTTAATCCTCCCAGTTATTGCATTGATTTCCCATCGAGTAAAATCCTGATTCGCCTCAAATCCATAGCCATAGATAATTTCTCCTGGGCGAGTAATTTTTACAAACTTCTTAGTGTAAACTTTATTTAATTTTTCATCCCAAATGAGTTCCTCCGTTTCAAGCATTTCCATTTTTTTACTTTCCCAAACAACACTATCTTTTACAATGATCTCATTCTTTTTCTCAAAACGTAACGCATACTTAGCCGTCAATTCACTTTGTATTCGTCCTGACAGATCAAAAAAATCAACTTTAATTCCCTCTGAAAATTCTTGTCTAGGGGTATTCACATCTAAATAACGGAGCATTTTATTGCCCAATACTTTTACTCTGATGATGGCAGAATCGCTGTAAAGCAATTCCACCATTTTCATAGTTTCATACTTAAGCTCATCGGATGTTGCAACATTTTTGATTTCTTCCAAATCATTTTCACAGGAATTGAGCAGAAAAAAGGCAAAGAAAAAAAAAGAATATCGAAAAGCTAACATGCAGTTAGCTTTCAAGAAATTTGAAATTAATAATTTTGCCTTTCTCAAAGACATGTTTTCAAGTTTACCAAACCCTTGTTCGATATTAAGCATTCTTTATTCATTTTTATTTTTTTATCAAAAATCACTACTTCACCAAAGTTAAATCACCTTCATATAAAACTACTTCTGTATCAACAAATTCCACTAAAGCATAAAATGCGAAAACACCTGAATCCATTTCTTTTCCCTTAAAAATTCCGTTCCATCCAAGATTGGGATCGTTCAAAGGAATATCTTTAGCCTCAAAAACTAGCGCACCCCATCGATTATAAATACGTAAAATTTGAATATTTGCTGCAGCTGGACCACTATATATGGTAAAGCCATCATTCTGTCCATCGAAGTTTGGAGAAAAAGCATTTGGAATATATATTGGTCGATTTTTTATCACCTCAATTGTTATTTCATCAGTAGCAGTACATCCATTTTCATCTATAATTGTAACAATATAAGTTGTAGTATTAACCGGCATCGCAGTAGGATTTGGACAATCTGTGCATGATAACCCCGTGGATGGTACCCATTCATAAGTTACAGGAATAGATGGAAAGTAAGTAGAATTAATATTTGTGGAAAAACCTAATTCAATTGATTGGTTATCACCCGCATTTACAACCAATTCTGTTGGTTGATTTATTGTTGCTTCTACTTCGTCAGTACAACCTAGTGCATCTTGAATCGTAATAGTATATTCACCAGCTGCAAGATCTATAAATTCAATAGCATCTTGAAATATAGCTCCATCTAAACTATATTGATATGGTGGATTTCCACCAGATCCATTTACCGAAATAATTCCAGTTTCATCTCCAAAACAAATCACATTAATCACATCTATTAAATCAATAAATAATTCATCAGGTTGTGTTATTGTAAAACTTTCAATTGCATCACAATCATTTCCATCCATGACAGTAACAGTATAAGTACCAGGTATTAAATCGGAGATTGTACTTAGCGTTTCATTATTATTCCAAAAGAAGGAAAAACTACCAACGCCACCACTAGGTGTTGCAGAAATTAATCCATCTCCTTCACCAAAACAACTAACATTTACTCCATCTAAATCAATCGCGACAGGTAGTGGTTCAGAAACAATAATTTCGAACTGACCAACACATCCATTTGTATCAATTACATCAACAATGTAATTTCCTGCTCCAATGTTCATCTTAGAATTGGAATTTTGAAACCCATTTCCATCATTAAAATCATATTGGTAAGGCGGTAATCCATTTACAATTGTAATTGCTATAGATCCATCTGCCAAACCAGAACAAGAGGGTGATATACTCCCACCTATTTCTAAAGCTAATTCCAATTCATCAACTTGAATATCCAAACTAGTTTGGCAACCATTAGCATCTTCCAAAATCACATTATACAATCCTATTGGAATATTTGTCAACGTATTATCTGAAGTCCATATTCCATTATTTTGCCATTGATATAAGTATGGTGGAGTTCCACCAAAACTTATTAATTCAATTCCTCCATCTTGTCCTTGATTACAACTTGGCATAGCAATCTGAGGTGTAATATTAAATTCAGGTGGTCCCTCAACAGAATAAGTCAGCACCGTATCACAAGTTGCTTCATTAGTAATCGTAACGGTATAATCATCTATTGCCAAATTTATAATAACAGAAGTTGTGGCATTATTCTCCCAAAGAAAGGTATGAGGTGATGCATTACTTGTTACTCCCAAACTAATCGCTCCATCCTGACTATCAGGACAATCTACATTGTCAATTGTTGACACAACTGCCATAGCATTTAATGTTTCACAACAAGGTGAAACTAAGATATATTCTAAATCTACCACTATACAACCCAAATCACTTTCTACAGTCAATGAAACTGTTTTTAAGCCAGGAGTAGACCAAGTCACTTCATGTGGCCCAATCCCAGATGCAGTAGCTGGAACCGCATCCACTCCAAAGTTCCATTCCCACCCTACCAAAGCCCCCAACACAAATGAACTATTATCATTAAAAATTATTGACTCACCAAAACAAATTTCAGCATCAATATCATCAATCATTACATCTGCATCCGGACCTAAAAATTCCCCCGTGCCGCCAAATTCTATATCAAAACCATTTCCCGTACTCGTAAAGTTATTAACTAGGAGCGCATAACTTTTTCCTTGTTCCATATCAATTGCACTCAAAAAATTATCTTGGGGGTAAGGATTTTGACAGCCGGATCCTTCAAAAATATCTGTCGAAGTTCCATCCAATCCAGTTGGCCCCATGCATGGACTTGGAAAGGAAAAACTACCTGAAGCCATACAACGCAAATCAATTTTTCCAGAGCAATTTCCAATACCATTTGGCAACTCATAAACCACAAAATCTAAATCATCACTTGGAAAAGTGGGAGACAATGTAAATTCTAACGTTCCAGCTGTTTCGCAAGTCCAAGTGAACCAAGTTGAATTTGATTCAGATGTTGAACCTAAACCGCCAAGGCAAGTTCCAGCTGCTTCATCAGGATCACTCCCTGCTCCTGTAACTTGTTGAACTACAAATGAAGACTTGTCACAAAGAATTGCTGCAACAGGACAATCTGAACCTGGCTCTATTGGTGCAAAATAATTAGAAACACATAATTGAAAACTCCCCAAACTCCCTCCTGCATCTATAAGGATATAATATTCTTGACCAATCACCATCCCTCCTTCATATAATTGTATCGTATTGTTTTGAATTCCATCATCAGAAGCGCAACCGAATGTATTTATTGTACCATTACAATCTCCTGTATACATTGCTACTTCAGGTTCCCACATTGATCCTCCTAAAACTGGAGATGATGCACCTATAACTGTTATCGTCATATCCGTTGCAACAGCTATAAATTTAAACCAAACATCATTATCAGTATTTGCAAAACAAAAAGGTGGGGTGAAACCAGAATCAGTTGCATCTTCATTAGAATACTCAGCAACATTGGAACACCAATTGACTACATCAGTTATCTCAATTGCCCCTGCACAATCATCATTAGCTGGTTGGGCAAAAATATTTTGATTAGAAATAAAAAAAGTAAATGATACGCAAATAATATAGAAAAAATATTTTTTCATGATTTCCTAGTTAAATACTATTGTAAATATTGTTTTCAAAGCTTAAAGTTCTGCACAAAAATAACGTTTTTTGTGGCATCAAAAGTGTAAACTTTTATAATAAACAAGACTACTCAAAATGACCATTTGTTGGTTTGAAATGGTCATTTTAAGAAAACTTTAAAGCAATGTGTCGGTTCGCCATCTAATTTTTTAAATTTGCCTTCTAATGTTTTGTCACACAAATAATTATATTCGTTTCTAACTTCTTAAAAAACAGCAAATAGAACTAATTTTTTATGAAAAAAAATATCCCTAACGCAATCACTTTAGTTAACCTCTTTTGCGGTTGCTGTGCTTTAGTTTGTGTATTTAATGAGATGTTCGTTCCAGCATTTTGGTTTTTATTTGTTGGAGGATTAGCTGATTATGCAGATGGGTTTGTAGCCAGATCACTTAGTGTTCATTCTGTTTTGGGAAAAGAATTAGATTCTTTGGCAGATATGGTTTCATTTGGTGTAGTGCCGGGAGTAATTTTATACACCTTGATTTCTAATCATCCAATAGCTGAAGATTATGTTTTTGAAAACATCAACCTATTAGCTCTTCCTGCTTTTTCGGTTACACTTTTTTCATGTGTTCGTTTAGCAAAATTTAATTTAGATACTCGTCAAACTGAAGATTTTATTGGATTGAATACTCCTTCAGTTACCATGTTTGTCACAGGGTTAATGTTAATTTATCATTTTGATTCATTTGGAATGGGCGAAATGGTTCATCATCCTTATATTTTATATCCTACAATTCTAATCCTGTCATACCTACTAATAGCAGAGTTACCCATGTTCAGCATGAAATTTAAAGGCATTAAATGGTCGGGCAATAAACGGAGAATTGTATTTATGATTATTGGACTACTCGCTGTTATTTTTTTACGAGAAGTCGCATTTTCTTTAATGATTGGATTGTACATTCTTTTTGCTTTGTTTGAAAAGATTTTTTTAAACAAAAAAATAAAATGAACTTGATTTTTTGAAAAAACAAACTCACAATAGCAATATTTATAATCAAGTGCTTACATTTGCAAAAAATTAAAAACTCATGAAATACTTCGCAGAAATAGATATCATGCCTCACAAGGAACTATTAGATCCTCAAGGCAAAACAGTTTCTAACAATATGAAAAATTTAGACATCTCAGGTGTTGATGATGTTCGAATTGGGAAACACATTACAATGACTTTTGACGCTGCCAACCAAGAAGAAGCTAATGCAAAAGTGGACACGGCTTGTAAAAAATTATTAGCTAATGTTATTATGGAAAAATATACTTTCTCTATCAAAACGGTTTAAGATTAGTTACCTAGTGAATCAGTTGGGAAACAAAACAACTGATTCAATAATTATCCGATTAACTAAATTATGCTTTACCTCGTTCCCACTCCTATCGGCAATCTTGAAGACATTACCCTTCGAGCGCTCCGTGTTCTCAAAGAGGTTGACATTATATTAGCTGAGGACACTCGAACTTCCAAAAAGTTATTGATGCATTATGAAATTGAAACGCCTCTACGTGCGTATCATGCCCATAATGAGCATGCGGTTGTAGAAGACATTATCCGGCAACTCAGTGCTGGTCAAACAATAGCACTTATTACAGATGCAGGAACGCCAGGCATCTCTGATCCTGGATTTTTACTTGCAAGAGAATGCGTTAAATCAAATATTAAATTAGAATGTTTACCAGGAGCGACAGCTTTTGTACCTGCACTTGTAGCCTCAGGGCTACCTTGCGATAAATTTTTCTTCGAAGGATTTTTACCTCATAAAAAAGGTAGGCAAACTAGGCTACAATTTTTAAGTGAATTACCCTATACTTTTGTGCTATATGAATCACCACATCGACTAGTCAAATGTTTAAATCAATTAATTGAATTTTGTGGAAAGGAGAGAATGGCAAGCGTCTGCCGAGAATTAACTAAAATGTACGAAGAATGCGTTACAAAACCTTTACCTGAATTGATAGAATATTTTGATACAGAAAAAAAGGTAAGAGGTGAAATTGTTATTATTGTTGAGGGAAAAGCTATTGCAAAAAAGAAAAAAAAGGATAAATACAAATAATTTTCAAACAAGATTCCCCAACACAAAATAATTTCATTGGAAGGAGCTCATTCAAATTTAAAGCGAATATATAATAAATAGGTTTTCTAGTTTAAAACAAATCTTTTACTCACTACACCTTCTGTTGTCTTTATTTTTACAAAATAAATTCCAGGATTCCAATCCCTAGTGTTTAGCTCAATTTGTGTATCGTTTATATTTTGTTCAAATAAGGTCTGCCCAAAATTATTAAAAACCTCTAAGTATTCTCCGATCAAGTCTGGAATGCTTATCAACACTCTATCAGTTGCAGGATTTGGGAAGAGGTCAATTTCCTGACCTAGTTCAATGCTATTAGTAGCAGTTGGCTCGTTATCTACTTTTGAAAAGACAAGTGTAGAAGGAGTATTTTCTAAATTAATATCTAAAATATTTCCTGTTGAGTCTATCATTTTTACTCCATTGACCGAAACTATGAAATGTGCATCTCCGTCATCGATTCTACCATCGATAATATCTGAATTTATTATATAAACGACTTCTCCTATTTTCCCGAACCCATCGACTGAATTTCCATCAACTCGCGTAATTCCTAAATCCATTTGCTCTTCAGCATATTGATTATTGGGAAGCCAAAAAACTTCATCTGAAGATCCAAAAAATGAATTATCGTTATAGGCTACACTAATCGAATCTTCAAAAACCAAATCACTTGAATAGCCTAAATACAAGGCTAAACCATAAATATTTTCAGCTGGCAAAACTTGATTTCCTATCTTCAAATGCGCCGTAACTTGAATATTTGCTGACAATGTATCCGGATTAATGTAGATTGTATCTTGATCAAAATCAATATGAATCAAAGGTGCACTTGTCTCAGTTGTTGGATTTGGAGCATTCATCGGAGTATAATTCAATGTGATTGCCAAAGCATCATCGTTGTCGATAATTCCATTTCCATCACAATCCAAATGTTTATAGTTTACTCCTTCTATTGTTTCTTGTGCCCAATCTGGAGCTAATTGACCTACCCATTCGATAGTTGCATTTGGACGCTGAATACCAGTTAAACCATTTCCTATTCCTAAATCTAATAAATCATAAAAATTAGCTTCTCCATCTTTATTTGCATCTCCTGGAAATACACAATCTGTTAAATTACAAATATCACTTAAACTGCCTACTATTACATCTGTGCAAAAAGTTTCTTGGCATTCTTGGTCATTCCAAACGGTCATACATACATTATAAACTCCATCAATTGCATAAAAATAATCCACGAAGGCACTTGAATCATTGGAAAAACCTCCGTCTCCAAAATCCCAAGAAACTTCAGTGTAATCACCACTCGACTGATTAAAAAATGTAATTCCTCCTGCTCCTGGAATAGGTCCATCATATACCTCATAAGTAAAATAAGCATCACAGGTTACCACATTTTCATTCGCTTTGAGTTGACTCAAAGTCATCCCTAACAAAAAAATCAGCGCTATTTTTATTTTCAAATACTTCATCTCTTCGGGTGATTTTGGTGTTGATAATTTTTCATGATACAATAATGGTTAAAAAAAGGGATTTTCAAAGTACAGAATATTGATTTTGTACATTCTCTTACATTTTAATTAAAAACACAACTAATTGATAATCAATATTTTATATTTACAAAAAATGCCACTTAGCCATTCCAAATATAAATTTCACTTTTAAAAAAATTATATTCTTAAACTTATGATTAGTCAAAAGCTTTTAATGCTGCTTCAAAATTTTTCAAAATCTGAATTTAGAGGTTTTCACAAATTCCTGGAATCTTCTTTTCATAACGAGAATCAAGACCTCGTAAAATTATTTAAAATAATAGAACCCCAATTACAAAAATCTAAAATCAGCAACAAAGAAAACTCACAACTTAGAAAGAAAATTATCTGGAAAAAAATAAAAGGAGACAAACCATTTTTAGATGAACAATTGAGACGAATCTGTTCAGACCTTACAAAAAAGGCTTATCAGTTTTTGGCATACAATGAGTTTAAAAAGAATCCAATGGATGAATTGATTTACTTATTACCAACTATCAATACACCAAGCCTCAATAAACATTTTATAAGATTAACTCGTCAAGCTGATTTCATTCAAAAAAAATCAACTTTAAAAAACGCTAACTATCATTTCTCAAAATTTAATATTGAATATCAAAGGTATAGAAATCAAGAAATCAATACTACCAAATTACCCGATTTTGCAAATTTAGAAAAAGCCGATTATCACCTAGATGCTTTTTATATTTTTAACAAATTAAAAAATTATTGTGATTTTTTAGCTTACCGAAATATAACAGCTACCAATCCAAATATCCATCTCTTCCCTAGTTTTTTGGAAAATTTAAAGAGTAGTCCTTACATTAATGAACCATGTATCAAATCCTATTTTTACATCGTCTCGATGCTACTTCATCCAGAAAATGAGACATTTTTCCAAAATACAAAAAAGGTTTTAGAAAAAAATTATCAATCGTTTACCATCCAAGAATTAAATACAATTTATATTTATTTAAAAAACTATTGTATAGATACAAAAATAAATAATGGTAAATCTGAATATTTTCAAGAGCTATTCGACATTTTTAAAACGCTTTTGGAAAAAGAAATCAACTTTGTGGACGGAATGCTTGATCCTCGAGATTATAAAAACATTATTACCGTTGGCCTTCACATCAAGGAATTCGATTGGACAGAAAACTTTATTCAAAATTATACCACACGACTTCCAGATGAAAGTCAAGACAATGATCTCAATTATAATTTGGCCAAAATATACTTCCACAAAGGGGAATATGAAAAAGTTATTGAACAATTGAGAGAAGTAGAATATAAAAATTTATCCTACGCACTTGGAGGAAAATTAATGTTATTAAAAACATATTACGAATTAGATGAATTCGAACCATTAGGTTCTTTGTTAGACAGTTATAGTATCTATCTACGTCGAAATAAGTTAATTTCTAGAAAATTCAAACAACAATATCTCAATGTTCTTCGCTTCACTCGAAAACTATCATCTCTTGCCCCTTACGACAAACCCGGTATCCAAAAACTCAAAACTCAAATCAATAATTGCAAAGCACTTGCTGCAAAAAAATGGCTCCTTGAAAAAGTTGAAGCAATGGAGTAAACCCATCAAACATTAGTTGGACTTTTATAAATCCAAAATCATAACTTGTGAGAAAATCCACTGTTATTAATCAGAGACTATAAAATAATTATACCCTTTAATTTTATAAAACAAATTTTAAATACTTCTCCTCCCATTATTTATCTTTGCACAAAAACTCCATGAAAAAGATAAATCGCAAAGCAACACTCAGCATACTTTTAGGAATATTTATTCTCATGCAATTTTCACAAATTGACAAAACCAACCCACCCATTGATCAAAAATTGGATTTTATCGAAATTACTAAACCCTCCGAGGAAATTGCAACTATGCTCAAAGGTGCTTGCTATGACTGTCATTCTCACCAAGTAAAATATCCTTGGTACACTAACATCGCACCAATATCATGGTGGGTAAAAGGTCACATTGACAATGGAGTTATTGAATTAAACTTTTCAGAATGGGGTAACTATAGAGCAAGTAAGGCAAATCATAAATTAGAAGAGTCTTTTGAAAAAGTAGAAAGAAAAGAAATGCCGCTGACTCCCTATCTAATCTTACACCCCTTAGCAAGATTAACCGAGGAACAGCGAACAGAGCTTGTTAACTTTTTTAAATCTCAAATGACAGACGAGCTATCCTTCTAATCCTTCAAAAATCATTACCTTTAAAAATATAAATAAAACACATCCACCAGCACTTTTTTTAAAACCCTAATCTACTCATTACAAATTCAAAAAACATGTTCTAAGTTGAAATTAAAGAGAGAAAATATATGCGAATAGCGTTGGTGATATTTTTATTTTTTATGGCAACCTTCCATATCCTGTCACAAGATAATCAAGCTAATACTTGGTTGGAAGAGGGACGTGATTTATCTAAAAAAAGAGAATATATTGAAGCCATTAAAATAACCACCAAGGCTGCCAATAGATATAGCTATAATGGACAAAAAACCCAAAGAATTAAAGCGTTGATAAACTTAACAGAAATTCTTTTACTAGCAGACGAGAATTATGAAGCAAAAAAATTAGCTACTTCTATACTCCAGTTAACTTCCAAAGAAGATACTCTCGCAGCAAGTGCATTTCACCTTTTGGGAAGAGTAGAATTCAATGATGCCCATTTCAAAGAGGCCTTGAATTATTTTACGAAAAGTCTTACCATACGGAAAGAAAAATTACCTGAAAATCATCCAGAAATTGCTAAATCCTTACAATCCATAGGAATTACTCAAAGTCAATTAGGCCAAATTGATTTAGCCTTTGAAAATATTAATACTGCGCTCAACATCAACAACATTGCTCTTGGTGAAAATCATCTAGCCACGGCAGAAACTTTAGGGAACCTCGGCACCATTTATTCCATTAAAGGAGAAAATAATCGAGCTACAAAAACAATTCAAAAAGCTATTGATATTTTCAAAAAAGAAAATAATGAAAAACAAAATATCGTAGTTGAGCTTTATTTTCAATTAGGAAATGCTTTTATCAACAAAGACAATTACGATTTAGGACTGATGAATACTCAACGAGGCTTGACAATTCTTGAAGGGCTTAAAGGGACTGAACATCCTTCTCGTGCTCCTTTTTTAAATAATATTGGGAAAATTAAAACCAAAAGTGGAAACTATATGCAAGCGCTGGATTTTTATCATCAAGCGTTGGACTTAGTAGAGTTTCACAAAGGAGCTTTACATCCTGATTTGGCAGAAAGTAATAATAATATTGCTGCAGTTCTTCATGCTCGTGGCGAATTAGACTCAGCATTAGTTTTTTACAAAATTGCTTTAAGAATTAACGAGGACGTATTTGATGAATCACACCCCAAAGTAGCGGAGAGCTGGGGGAATATTGGTGATATTTATTTTGAATTGGATATGTATGACCAGGCATTAGCTTTTTACAACAATGCTTTTACAAAATATCAAGACACTTATCAATCAGGACATATTGCCTTATCCAAAGTGGAACAACAAATAGGAAAAACTTTTTTAAAAAAAGGAGGTTTAAAAATAGCTTTAAAGCATTTCCAAAATTCACTTAATGCAAATGTACCTTTTCAATATGAAGTTTTTGATATTTTAAAAAACCCTCCAGAAGATAAAGCTTTAGATAAAAACCTTTTCCTCTCTACGCTTACACTAAAAGCACAAACGCAAACCAAACTTTTTTTAACAAATAATAAAATCACTCATCTTAAATTAGCTTATCAAAATTTTTTACTGTGTGATCAATTAATTGATGAAATCAGAAGATCCTTTATTGAATACAATGATCAATTAATTTTTAATAGAATTGCCTCTCAAGTTTATGAAGAAGCTATTTATAACTGTTGGGTTTTAAAAAACCAAACAGAAGAAATAAAATATGTAGAACAAGCATTTTACTTTTCTGAAAAAAGTAAATCAAATGCTTTATTACAATCATTTTCAAATGACAAGGCTTTAGTTTTTGCTGACATACCCGACTCCTTAGTGGTTCAAGAAGTTAGCTTGAAAATTTCAATTTCAGTTATTCAAAAATATTTAACAAATGCTTTGCAAACTAAAGATAGTGTAAAAACAATCCTAGCTCAAGAAAGGTTGCTCGAGGCCAAAGGAACTTATAACCAGTTTGTTTTGCAATTAGAAAATGACTACCCACATTACTATCAACTCAAATACGACAATACTGTTTCCACACTCGAAGAAGTCCAAAATGAATTAAAGGTTGGAACAACCTTAATTGAATTTTTCGCCGGAGAAAAACAATTATTTGTTTTCACTATCAATTCAAATGAGATTCATATTGACCATATTAATAAAAATCAAGACTATGATAATTCCGTTTTTTCTTTTAGAAAATCAATCACCAATATTGAGTATATTACCCATCGTGACTCTATTGAACATGCTTGGAAAACCTATACAAATCATGCACATAATTTTTATAATCTTTTATTAAAGAAACCTTTAAATCATTTTTCAAAAATAGATTTTAAAAAATTAATAATTATCCCTGATGGAATGTTGGGTTACATTCCTTTTGAAATATTGATTAAAGAAAAACCTAATACGGAACAAATAAATTATGCCACACTTAATTATTTATTACATCAATATTCGATTAGCTATGCATTTTCAAGTACCATGCTTGTCCAACAAAAAGGATCTCTTTTGCTAAATAAAAAATTAAACTACGGAGGCTTTGCTCCTGTTTATAGTTCTGGAAAAATTTCAGATACAAGCACCCTTATAAATTACCAATATTTTAAAAAAGGCAAATATATTGACTTACCTGCCTCTCGAAAAGGAGTCGAATATATTGCAAATTTACTGGATGGAAGTGCTTTTGTTGGAGGACAGGCAACTGAATCTGTATTTAAGGATACCTCGGATCACTTTGATATTTTGCATTTAGCTATGCACGGCGTTTATGATGATAAAAATCCATTAAATTCAAATCTTGCCTTCACTCAACTGAAGAACTCTAATGAGGATAACCATTTGACTGCTGCCGAATTATATAATATGGATATGAATACTGAATTGGTCTTTGTAGGAGCATGTAATTCTGGTTTTGGAAAAATAAATAAAGGGGAGGGAATAATGAGTTTGTCTCGAGCATTTGCTTATGCAGGTTGTCCTAGCATTATCATGAGTCTTTGGAGTGTACCTGATGATGAGACTGCAACGATTACCAATATCTTTTTCAAACAATTAAAAAATGGTACAACAAAAGATATCGCTTTACGAAAGGCTAAATTAAAATACTTGACAGATTCTAATGTTCCACCTGATCGACATCATCCACTTTTCTGGGCCGGATTCGTACCCATCGGAGATATGGTTCCGCTTTATTCACCAACGACTTTATCCAAAAATTGGACATTACTTGCATCTCTGGGAATGTTGATGTTGACTCTTTTTTTCGGAAGGTTAAGTTGGAAGAGATTTATCCCCAAAAGAGAAAAATCCATTATTGATTAGCTTAAGTTCCACACAAAAATGACCAAAAAATTTACGCAATTCGGTCATTCATGTAATAAGCGTTGTACGAAAATCAATTGTTACATCAAATGAATGAGGGCTTTTAAATAGTCTAAATTTTATTCAGTAAAGCAGTAGCTTCTGCTTTTTTCCAATTAGTGGTATTCTCATTTATTACTAACTGGAGCATAGTTTTAGCTTCTTTTACCTTCCCTTGTTTTAAATAAGCCAAAGCCATAAACCAATGTGCTTTTGGAGCATAAAGAGAAGATGAATTTAATTCTTTACTTTTAGCAAGATGATTTATTGCCTTTTCATAATTAGGAACATCTTCATATAGGTAACTTAGGCCTAAGTAAAAATATTTTTCATCTAATTTTTCAGAACCAATATCCATTGAACTTTCGATAGCTGCAACAGCTACAGAAAATTGTCCATTTCTATAAGCGCTAACTGCATTCTTCCAATTAAAGTCTGTATTGGCATTCTCACCCATAAATGCTTTTGGTGCTACATAAATTTCCATCAATTGTTCATCCGCTAGATTTCTGGCATCTGGGTTTGAGAATATCAACCAAGCCAAAGATAATCCTAATCCTAGAATAAAAACGGCTGCAATGCCTCGAACCAAGCTAATAGATCTTCTTAGAAATAATTTTCGAATTGGAGTCTCTTTGACTACACTTACTTGTTCATTTAACAAGCCTTGCCAACGCATCTTTTGCTTTACATTAAAATCTGCATTGATCGTTATCGCAACTAGTACCTCCTCTGCAAAATCTGCATCGGACCTCTGAAGTTGTTCAAATTCAGAGCGTTCGTTTGCGCTTAACTCCTCACTCAAATATTTTTCGATTAAATCTAATTTTTTCATAATGCAAATGTAATATTTCTTATCAATAGAGCTAAATTTAAAAATTAGTTAAAGTTTGATTTTTAAACTTATTATTACTATTCTCTATTCTTTACCTTAAAAAACAAAAATCCCAAGTACCTTAAAATACTGTTTAATAGTTTGAATTCATTCGGAATATGAATTTTGTATAAGATTATTAGAAAATTGAGGGTAATTGTCTTATTCTATTTCTAAGTTCCGACTACTTAATCTTGATAATAAAAAAGGTGAACCTCTCATTTTTAATTTTTTAAAAACAGCATTAAATTATCTTTATTTTTTTAACAAAAAAAATTATGCAAAAATTACCAATATTCCTAAGCCTTTTTGTCTTTATTGCCTGCAATAGTTCTAACTCTAATAATCTAAATAAGATTTATGAGAAAGAAATTTTACCAAAAGTAGATGTTGCTGCAAATCTTAAATCACTCAATATCTCTTTGCCTAACTTAAATAAACCGTTGGCCAATTATGTTCACTCTGTTCGAGTTGGTAATTTGATTTTTACAGCTGGTAAAGGTTCGACAAATTCGGATGGAAGTTTATACACTGGTAAATTGGGCAATGATTTAACTGTAGAACAAGGTCAAGAAGCAGCGAGACTTGCTGGTATTCGGTTGTTAGCAGTCCTCCAAGCAGAGCTAGGGGATTTAAAAAAAGTGAAGCGAATCGTTAAAGTTTTAGGGACGGTCAACGCCACCCCTAACTTTACAGAACATTCCCAAGTAATTAATGGATTTTCAGATTTAATGGTGGCAGTTTTTGGAGAAAGAGGAAAACATGCAAGATCAGCAGTTGGAACGAGCTCATTACCTAAAAATTTAGCGGTAGAAATTGAGATGATTGTTGAAGTGGAACAATAGAGTATTTCTTCTTGAATTAATTTTGCCCCACCTATATTTATAATGTGTATTTATACTAAATATTAAAAAACAACACCCAATGAGAAAATTAATCATCCTTTTTCATTTGTTCCTTTTTTCAATTTCAATTTCAATACATTCACAAACTCCAGCAATATCTGAGAAACTAGGTTTAGTGCTTAGCGGTGGTGGAGCAAAAGGTTTGGCGCACATAGGCGTATTAAAAGTATTAGAAGAAGAAGGTATCGAACCTCAATTCATCACGGGAACTAGTATGGGTAGCATTATTGGAGGGCTCTATGCTATTGGTTATACTGCTGCAGATTTGGAAAAAGTAGCGCATGATGTCCCCTGGCTAGAATATTTTGATGATGAGGTCTTGAGAAACGCCCAACCAATTGAAGCTAAAGAGGCAAGTGAACGATATCAATTTTCATTCGCGGTAGCCAATGGAAAAATTCAATTACCAAAAGGATTTATTCAGGGAACTAAAATGTCGATGCTACTGTCACAACTTACCTTACCTGCACATCAAATTGATAATTTTGATGATTTTTTTATTCCTTTCAGGTGTGTTGCAACTAATTTATTAACAGGGGAAGGTTATATTTTTGACAAAGGGTTTTTACCAGATGCAATGGTTTCAAGTGCTTGTATTCCAACAGTCTTTGAGCCAAGAATAGTCGATAATAAAATTTTAATCGACGGTATGTTTGTCCGAAATTTACCTGTTGAAGATTGCATCAATATGGGTGCTACAAAAACCATTGCTATCGATGTAGGTGCTCCTCTTTCAAAATTGGATGAGTTAACTTCATTTGTGGAAGTACTCGGCCAAACTACATCATTTGGAATGGTCAAATCAACTGAAGAACAGCAAAAAAAGGCAGATCTACTCATCATGCCTAAATTAAAAAATATGGGTTCTTTAGATTTCAGTAATATTGATACTTTGATTGCACTTGGGGAAAAAGCAGCTCGAAATATGCTACCACAAATTAGAGCATTGAAAAAAGAATTGAATCTAAAAAATCAGTCCCCAACTAAAATAGCTCGTAATTTCACCATTCCGACTGAATTAAATATCACTTCTATTGATTTTGAAGGAGGAGAAAAATCTGATATTCGAACACTTCGTAGATTAATAAAAATTAAACCACCTAAGATTTTAACTCAAGATGAATTAATTGATAAATTAATTGGAGTTTATGCTAGTGGATTCTTTACCTATGTTGATTATCGACTACTTCCGGAGGATAATGGTTACAAATTAATGGTTCGAACAAAAGAAAGTAGCAATGTATATTTAAAGTTTGGAGGATTTTATGATACTAATGTTAATGCTGCTATTTTAATCAATACCTCATTTAAAAATGTATTATTAAAAGGAGCTAAACTTTCGCTTGACATGCGTATCTCTGAAACACCAGGAGTTTTTCTTGACTATTTAATCCATACTAGCTCCCGACCAAATGTTGGACTTCGAATAGATGGCAAATGGAACTTTTACCCTGGTGAATATTATGAAAATAATAATTTAGCAGATGGATTCATTATGCAGCATGCTAAAGATCAGATTGGCTTGTACTCAGGTATCAGTTCACATTCCTCTATTTGGTTAGGTTGGGGAACTGAGATTTATGTCCAAAAACAAGTTTTCTCAATTGATCAATTTGAATCTGTAAAATTGACTCAAAATTACTTATTTGCAAAATATAAAAGAGACAAATTAAATCGAAAACACTTCCCCACTTCTGGTTATAATATTGGTATAAATGGAAAATATGTCCTCGGTGGAAAATTACAAAATAGAGTTGAAGAATTCCAAGATCAATCTACTTCAGAGAATTATTATGCTCAATTAGAGTACACACAAATTTTTCACTTAGACAAAAAAACTTCTTTGCATTGGTTTAGCCAAGCAGGTTTTTCTCAATTAAGACAGAATAATTATATCAATCTTTTTTACTTAGGAAATACCATCGCAACTCAAGATCGTTTTGTTGATGTTGTCGGATTTGACTACATGGATCAGTTGGCCAATCAATATGCCTTCTCTGGCTTAAAATTACAGTGGGAGCCATCCTTGGGATATTTCATTTCTTTACTTGCTAGTTATGGTTCCTTTGATTTGCAACCATTTGACCTTGTACAAGAGGGGCAAATTTTCAAAAAACCTGGACAAAAAGAAAATATGGCAGGCGTCGGAATTGAGCTTGGGATGCTAGTTAGGCAATTCGGCCCACTCTCACTAACAACTGAATACGATATTATTAATAATACATTTAATATGAATTTTAAGATGGGATATGCTTTTTAAATAGCTAACTAATAAGGAGGCAGACTTTTACGAATATATATTTAGCATTTGAAGAAATCAAGAAGAACTGATAATCACCTTTCAATTAGTAAAGACGCAACTTCAAAATATGGGGTTTCCATATTAAAAACAAACCACAACCTTCTTACGAAGTACTTTCAACAACCAAGAAATTGACATTTGGTAATCGATAAAAGAACCGATTAACTCTGTCAAATTAGATTTTTTGTGAAATATTCTCAATAATTCATTTCTTTAAATGGATGATCAGGGGTAACAACAGAGTAGGTATTTTTGATTTGATTGGTGCGTAAGTAGTTTGCAATTATTTTAATATTCCTCCATTTGATAGCTACTAAGTTTACTCTGCTGATATTATAGCTACTTAACAAAAGTACTTTCAAACAATAAAACTTTAAAGTAATGAAAACCACATTAAAGCCTAGAGAAAAACTACAGTGATTTTTGAAACTTAAATTCAACTTAATCTATTCCAATGTCCATTTTTATCACTAAAGAAATGATTGAGAATAAGTGCCAATATTAATTATCTATTTAATGATAAAATTTACTAATTACATAGTACCCTAAAACCAATATTACACATCACTTTCATTTTAAAAAAAATTCATATTTTACACGCTCATTTAAAGAACCTTAAAAATATGGATGTAGTCAATTCTCTTTTGATAGAAGTAGAAGCACATGTGACTAATTTTATCACCGAGCATGTTGATAAAAAATTTGCTTACCACAATATACAACACACACTTGATGTGGTTAATTCTACTAAACAGTTAAGTGCTGCCCATAATCTGCATTCCAAAGAGTTAGAACTACTTTTGATTGCTGCCTGGTTCCATGACATTGGCTACGACAAAGGTCCTCTCGGGCATGAAGAACGAAGTTGTAATTACGCAAAAACATTTCTTGAAAAATATGATTTTGAAGAAACTGATATTAAGCTGATCCAAAATTGCATTATGGCAACTAAAATGCCACAAAGTCCAAATACTTTATTTGAAAAAATCTTATGTGATGCAGACATGAGTCATTTAGGGAAAAAAATATATTGGGAAAGATGTGGAAGGATTCGTCAAGAGTTGACATTGACAACGAATACCACTATGTCGGAGCCTGAGTGGATTGATTTTGAAATAAAATTTATTGCCAACCATAAATACCATACTAGTCAAGCTAATCATCTTTTTGAGAAACGAAAAAGAAAACACATTCGACAATTAAAAAAATTAAATGAAAGACTGCATCCAAAAGAGGTTGTTAATGATGAGAAGACTAAGGAAATTGAACGAAAAAAAAGTAAAAAGAAATCAAAATTCAAAAAAGAAGCTAGCAAGAATGTCGAAGAAATCGCTATCCATAATGTCGAAGAAATTAGTCAGTTAAAACTTGGTAGAGGAGTTGAAACCATGTACCGGACTGCATATCGAACTCATGTCAATTTAAGCTCTATTGCAGATAATAAAGCCAATATCATGTTAAGTATTAATGCGATTATTATCTCAATTTCAATTTCCACATTAGTTCCAAGCTTTGAAACTAATGAAAAATTACAAATTCCTACAATCGTTTTACTTGTCGTATGCTTAGGTTCTATCATCTTCGCAACATTATCCACTCGTCCAAAAATTACTGAGGGAACAGTTACTCGGGAAGATATTATCAATAGAAAAAGTAATCTTTTATTTTTTGGGAATTTTTATAACATGAACTTAAAAGATTTTGATTGGGGAATGATGGAAATGATAAAAGACTCTGACTTTTTATATAGCACGATGACTCGTGATCTATATTTTTTGGGAATTGTTTTAGCAAAAAAATATAAATATCTCCGGTATTGTTACAGCATTTTCATGTACGGATTAATTATTTCGGTAATCGTTTTCGCTGTAGCGTTTCTTAAGTAAAATTAATTCAGCTTTCTCTATAGAGAGTTATTTTACCTCAAAAGATGCATATCAAAAGATGCATATCAAAAGAAAAATGCTATTCTATTACTAGAATAGCTCTTCTATATTTAGAGTAAAGAAAATCTAAGAAAGGGTTCACACTTTAAAATCAACCCACATTTCTCCAAAGAAATCAATATAAATACTTTAATGTTTTTTTTCTAAACTTTCGGATAAAAAACGATTTATAAAATCAGTCACGGAGCTTCGAGCCAAATTTTAACTATACCTAGATGATAATTTTATTGGACTAATACAAAATATATTTTCTAACGTTTAAATGAATGCTTTGTTTTCCGATAAAATCATGATAATTTTGGATTATGCCAGATTGTTTTAATTTAACTTAATTGATATGAGCCCTCTCCTACTCGATCTGCAATCCATTCTCCATTTTCACATAGCGGTTCCATTTCTTGTTTAATAAAATCAAATACATCGTCTTTTATTTCATCTGGAAAAAGTAAATGAATATTGGGGCCTGCATCCAAACTGAAGTAAAGAGGTTGATTAGTAGCCTCTCGGTAAACTCTAATTTTCTCAATCATAACCAGAGTATTCGGACGAATCAAAATATATGATGGTTCAGAAGTCATCATGAGAGCATGAAGTGTAAGCGCTTCGTTTTCAGTAATTTCTCCAAAAGTTTTAAGATCACCTTCTTCCAAAGCTTTTAATAACTTTGCAAACCTTTCATTGGCTTGATCATAACGATTTTGAGCAAAAATATTTCCTTCCATCAGACTATGTCCTGCTCGACTACTTACACTTTTTTCTTTTCGATCAGCTATTAAAATGGTATCGTGAAAAGTTTTAAAAACAGGATGTACTCGCTCACCCCAAGGTATCGCAAATAAATTGGAAGAACCATTTGCAACATCGGATTCACCCCAAATTGCCAAATGTGGGTAAACTGATCGACTCGCACTTCCAGATCCTAATCGGGCGATAAATGATGATTTTTGGTAAAAATCATCCGAGTTTTCAAGTGTTCCGAATAGTTCCTTTTCCAAGGAACATAAGCATGCAGCTAGTGCACTCATTGCGGAAGCGGAAGAAGCTATTCCTGTAGAGTGTGGAAATGAATTATAAGAATGAACAGTTAAATGCAACTGAGTCAAAAATGGATAAACATCAGTAATACTTTCTAGGAATTTCAGCATCTTATTTCGAAATGCATCATTTTCCTCTTTTTCAAAAAAAAAATCTAATTTTATATCTTGGTTATCCTCTTCTTTAGGGCTATACTCCAGCACTGTTTCCGTAAAAGCATTGTTGAGCGTAAAACTAATAGATGGATTCCGAGGAAGTTGTCTTCCATATTTACCCCAATATTTGACCAAAGCTAAATTGGAAGGACTGCGCCAAGCTATGCGGCCAGTTGGAATATTTTCTTTATTTAAAATTAATTCTGGGTTGACGTAATCGATCATTTTTGAATGATTTATTTCTTTTTAAAAAGACAAAAGTAATTCAATTTAATGGAAAAAATAAACGCCAAACTTTAACAAGTTTAGCGCCTATTTTAAAAAAAGACTTAAATAACTATTTAATATTTTTTATATGAAATATCAAAGTCATTAATAACAACATCTAAAATAGGATCATCGCCTTCATGGTATCCCTCTTTCAAATCGTAATTAAAAAATTTTCCCATTTGATTCCAATAACCCGCAGTCCAGCCTCCTTTCATATCTTTCATCAAAGTGTAAAAAGGAGTATCCAATTCTTTCTCGATCATTTTTATCAAAATTTTACCTTGGGTTTTAGTCAGATTCTTCAAAGGAGTCTTAAATTCTTTTTTAAGCTGTTTATATTTTCTTTTGACAAACTTTTTCCGTTTTCGTTTATTCATTGTCTCGGTCGATTCCTCTATTTCCCTAAATATTTTAATAGCTTTTTGAGCATAAGGAAAAACCTTGGAAGCATAATATCTATACTTTCGATAAGTGCGATAGTCCTCTCTATTTTTAAACTCTTTAGGTGATGAAATCGAAATATCATCTAAATCTGCCATGATAATCGTGTCCGTTCCTTGAATAACGGCATCGAAAACATAACCATTAATGGTTACTTTTTTCGTACCCTCCACTTCCATCTGAGCTTGCAACTGCAGACTTATAATAAAAAATGAAAATAGTATTAATATAATTCGTACCATATTTTTAATTAAAAATTTAAATTAAGCTATTTTTCAAAAAACACCATCTCTAAAGACTAAAAATAAAACGAATGAAAAATTAGAATGTATTATTTAAATGATCGATTTTAATTAATATTTAACTAGATTTCCTCATCAAATCATAACTAAATAAAAATATTAAATGTGAATAGTTATTCAACTTACCTTATTTAGGTTTTTGATAAAACCAACTAAACTTTTTAAGTAAAGCCATTTATTCTTGGTAAAGTTAAAATGAAGTAATATTAACAAGATGAAAAATAATTTAAGGATGACGTATCTCTGCCTATAAAAAAGAGGCACTTCAGAAATTAATCCAAATTGCCTCTATTCATTATTAAAAAATATTAACCCTTTGCTCATAGCTTAAAAGCAGCCATAAGACCATCTAAAAGTATGGATAACTATATTCTCTGCATCAATTAAAAATAATTTTAATCAACTGTTATTATCTAGATTACTTGATGAATCCCATTCTATTTACCGAAGCAAAATTATATTAAAATTTATTTTTGACTTTCGTATTTCGTTTTGAATTTCTCGTATAAAACTTTCTGTTTAGTATTCAAACTGACTTCTCTTCCTTGGATAAAGGCCGTTTCAACGTGATTCGTTCGCATATCTAACGCATCTCCTGAACTGATAAAAAGCGTAGCATCCTTTCCTACTTCAAGAGATCCTACAGATTTGTCAACACCTAAAATTTTAGCTGTGTTTAAAGTTAATCCTGAAACTGCATCTTCCTTGTCTAATCCAAATCCAACTGCATGACCAGCTTGGAAAGGAAGATTTCGAGACTGAGCTACTTCATTCATTTGGAAGCACCAAAGTACTCCCGCTTCTTGCAACATTCGGGGAGTTTTAAATGGTTGGTCAATATCTGAGTCTTCATGATCTGGCAGATCATGTACTTTTGACAACATAACAGGAACATTGTGTTTTCTCAAAAAATCACCAACCATCCAAGATTCACCTCCACCTACGATAACTGGTATAATATTGAATTTTTTAAATAATAAAACCGCCTCCATAATTGATTTGGCAGCATTAGTTTTTACGTATAACTTTTTGCTTCCATCAAACAATCCTCGCATTGCTTCAAATTTCAAATTTTCAGAAGATAATTTTTTATTCTTTGTGTATGCATGTGCTTCTGTAAAGTAGTCCTCCACCTCTTGCAATTGTTTTCCATAATTTTTATTCTTACTGATAGTTCGAGTTCTCCAACTCCAACTTACCATCGAAGGATATGACAAATAAATTCCATCATCCATTTTGTAAGCTGCATCTTCCCAGTTCCATGCATCCAATTGAACAACACTTGATTGGCCATCAATTCTTCCTCCTCCTGGGACTATTTGAGCCATCAACATTCCATTAGAACGAAGGGTTGGAATTACTTTTGAATCAGTATTATATGCTACTATTGAACGAATATGTGGATTCAAATATCCAATTTCATTATCATCTCGAGTTGCTCGAACTGCTGAAACTTCATTTAATCCAAGTGCAGTATTTGCTGCGATAAATCCCGGGTAAGCATGTTTACCATTAGCTTCAATTACTTTTGCAAAAGAATTTCGATCAATTCGAATTCCTGTTGCATCTTCTACCGCTAGTAATTTTCCATTTTCGAAAGTGATTAAACTATTCCCAATCACTTTTCCATTTCCTAAATGTGCTATTGCCCCAAGGATGGCAATTTTTCCTTTTTGTGGTGAAGCTGGTGCTGGTTGAGCAGTCATACTCCAAGCAAGGCACATGATTAAAATTATATTAAATACTTTCATTTTGACATATTTGATTTTTAGAAAAAAATTCTAAAAGACTTTTAACTTAAATAATGATTACTAATCAATCATTTCATCTTCAGAGTCATCACAATGATAGTGTCTAGACTTCTTTCCTCTCACAGGACGAGTTTTTCCACCACTTTTTTTATTGGTTAGCATTTTTTGTATTAATCGATTTCTTTCTGATGCGATTTCTTTTCGAATTTCCAAATCTAATTTTCTATCAAAAAGTTTTAATCCATCAACAAAAGTCATTTCTGCTCTTGCATAAACTGAAAGTGGATTATCATTCCATAAAACTAAATCCGCATCTTTTCCTTCTTTGATACTTCCAACCTTATGATCTATGTGTAATAATTTTGCAGGATTCAACGTAACAAATTTCCAAGCATCCTCTTCCGAAACTCCTCCGTACATTACTGCTTTGGCAGCCTCTTGATTTAATCGTCGAGCCATTTCTGCATCATCAGAATTGATTGCAGTCGTCACACCTTGTTCATGCATCAAGGCTGCATTGTAAGGTATTGCATCAACCACCTCATATTTGTATGCCCACCAATCGGAAAACGTAGAACCACCTGCACCATGCTTAGCCATTTTATCAGCTACCTTATATCCTTCCAAAATATGAGTAAAAGTATTCACTTTAAAATCCATTTCATCCGCTACATGCATCAGCATATTAATTTCAGATTGAACGTAGGAATGACAAGAGATATATCTTTCCCCATCCAAAATTTCAACTACAGTTTCCAAGTCCAAATCTCTTCGAAAACCTGCTTCCTTTTGTTGATTGGCAATTTTATATTCTTTGGCGCGAGTAAAATAATCTCGATAAACTTGTTCCACTCCCATTCGGGTATCCGGAAATCTATTATTTGTACTTGAACGAGACTTCTTTACATTTTCTCCCAAAGCAAATTTTATAAAACCTGGTGCACCTTCAAATTTCATCTCTTCTGGAGAAAAACCCCACCGCAATTTAATAATCGCAGATTGACCTCCAATTGGATTACACGAACCATGCAACAATTGCGAAGTGGTCACCCCACCAGCCAATTGACGATAAATATCAATATCTTCAGAATCTACTACATCAGCAATACTTACTTCCGCTGTACTCACTTCTGTGCATTCATTAACACCTCGTGAGATGGCAATATGTGAATGCTCATCGATCACCCCACAAGTCAAATGCATTCCAGTTCCATCAATTCGAATACCTATATCTTTGTTGATATTTTTTCCAATCTCAGCTACTTTTCCATTTCGAACTAAGACATCTGTATTTTCTAAAATTCCATCTTTCTCATTTGTCCACACTGTGGCATTTTTAATCACGTAATTATTTTCCTTTGGTCGTTCCTTGTAACCATGAGCCATAAATGGATAAATTATATCACCCAATTTATTCTTAGATAAAACTTTACCTTTCTTTACTTTCCCCTGTCCTGTCTTTTTCTCTATTTTTTTATCCTTACCTTTTTTCTCAGGAGTACCTTCATATTTAGCAGACCAGGGAGTCCAGCTTCCATCGATCAAAGTTCCATTTCCTGACCATTCTTCTTCTCCAATTGTTCCTGACAATCGAAATAAGTTTGATTCTTTTTTTGTTGGAGAAAAAGTAAGTGTAATTAAGTCATTAGATACTTTAGAATTGACAGCAATTGTAGTAGAATCATTTTCTTCTACTTTCATT
>Ga0208671_10000012_pt1 | contig 199618 bp, 159 predicted proteins | sample ColrivemetaGS759_FD_187606 | JGI IMG/M metagenome (GOLD analysis project Ga0208671, IMG submission 187606) | Estuarine microbial communities from the Columbia River estuary - Ebb tide ETM metaG S.759 (SPAdes) (version 2) | ecosystem: Environmental > Aquatic > Marine > Intertidal zone >...
ATCCACTTTTCCTAGTTAGGTATTAATAGTTGTGGTTATTAAATCTAGTCTTTGGCAAAAAAAAAGTCGTCGAGATAGAACCCCAACGACTTATTTTTTAAATAAATAAATATATATATATATATACATGGAAAATATTTGCAAATTGATATAATCCTTTAAGCGGTAACAACTGATAAAAGTTTTGTACGTTGCTCTCTTACATTATCTGATTTGACAAAATCAGCATAGCTCATTAAACTGTCTATGATTCCATTTGGTGTAATTTCGATTACTCGATTGGCAACGGAATTTGTCAATTTAAAATCATGAGAGGTAAAAATCATATTTCCTTTGAAATCTGTCATTGCATTATTTAAGGCAGTAATTGATTCCAAATCTAAGTGGTTTGTTGGCTCATCCAACAATAAAAAATTAGGATGTTTAAGCATGATTTTTGATAACATACATCTCACTTTCTCTCCTCCAGATAAAACACTTGATTGTTTGTAAACTTCTTCGCCCGAAAATAACATTCTTCCAAGAAAACCTCGAATAAATTGCTCATCCTTTTCTTCTGAAAATTGCCGCAACCAATCGATCAATCCCAAGTCATTTTCATTAGCAAAAAATTCTGTATTTTCATTGGGTAAATAATCGTGAGTGATCGTTTGTCCAAATTCAATTATACCAGAGTCGGCCTCTGTTTTTCCAGACAAAACATCATAAAAAGCATTAACAGCAGCAGAATCTTTTCCAATTAATGCAATTTTTTCATCTCGATTCATTGTGAAATCGACATTTGAAAAAAGTACTTCACCGTCCTCTTTTTTCTTACTTAAATTAGTCACTTTAAGAATCTGATCGCCAGGTTCTCTTTCCGCTTGAAAGTGAATAAAAGGATATTTTCGAGTAGATGGTTTAATATCTTCAAGGTTTAACTTGTCTAAAGCTTTTTTACGAGAAGTTGCTTGTTTAGATTTAGAAGCGTTAGCAGAGAATCGTTGGATAAATTCCATCATCTCTTTCCGCTTCACTTCCATTTTTTTGTTCTTATTTGCAATCTGTGCCGCCATCAATTGGCTACTTTCATACCAGAAGGAATAATTACCCGTGTATATTTTGATTCGGTTAAAATCAATGTCCACAGTATGAGTACAAACCATATCCAAAAAGTACCTATCATGCGAAACCACGATAACCGTATTTTTAAAGTCAGCTAAAAAATCAGCTAACCAGGTAATCGTCGTAGCGTCCAAATCATTAGTAGGCTCATCGAGCAATAAAATATCTGGTTCACCAAATAAAGCTTGAGCTAACAATACTTTTACTTTTTGACCACCAGTCAATTCTTTTACCAATTTATGATGAAATTCTTCTTTCACACCTAGGTTACTTAACAAAGTTGCTGCATCACTCTCAGCTTCCCAGCCTCCCATTTCACCATACTCATTTTCCAAATCTGCTGCACGCATTCCTTCTGCTTCAGTAGCATCTGGATTCATATAGATAGCATCTTTCTCTACCATGATGTCGTACATTTTCTTATGTCCCATCATTACGGTATTCAAAACCATTTCCTCTTCGAAGGCAAAGTGATTTTGAGATAAGACAGCCATCCGATTACCAGGTTCCATCTCTACACTTCCGTTGTTAGGATCAATCTCTCCTGATAGAATTTTTAGGAAAGTTGACTTACCAGCGCCATTGGCTCCGATTACACCGTAGCAATTTCCCTTTGTGAATTTAAGATTCACTTCATCGAAGAGAACTCGTTTACCGTACTGGAGGCCTAAATTATTGGTTGATAGCATATTTGGAATGTTCTAAATTTTTAAAAGGAGTGCAAAGGTAAGAAAAATATGGATTGGGAGTGTAAAATATAAATTATGTTTTGTAAGGTTTTGCGGTTTTTTGTATTGAAAAAATGTGGAAGAAAGAGTATTTCGGAATTAATTGTGGTTTAAGTGCTAGAATATGTTTTATGGATCATTTTTAAAACATGTTTGAAAGAGTTTGTTTAAGCTAAAACTAATTATGATAGTTGGATTTGTTTAAAAAAAAAGACACTAATGAGTTGAAGAGGAAAGTTGAAAGTTCAATTTATTTATTGTTTGAACCTGATTTATTAGTTTGACGACTTTGAGGTTCAAATAGAATAAAAAAAGTTTTGCAATTATAAAATATAATATTTCTCACCTATGGGAACTTTATTTTACAATGAAATTATTATTCATTCAAAGGTTGAATTATGATTCTGTTAGTGTTACTTGCATCTCTACTTACTACCATTGTCAAGTATTGATAATGAAAAAAATGAACAGGCTCGTAAATATTGAAATCAAAAATATTTTCTATGTTGAGATCAATTAAAGAAATTTTATGGACCTCTGATAAGTTTGTATGTGGAAACTCTCTAGGTGTTGAATCATAAACGAACTCATCCTCTTGGCCAAATATTATTTCAGAATATAATTAAGAATATGGAGATTCTAGCTTGGCGATTGGGTTCAAGTTGGAATCAAAAACTTCCTTGGAATTATTAGTAATATATTTTCCAGAAGGAGACATAATTTGGTTATTATTAACCCAATTGGTTTGATAAGGATTAAACTATGATTTAAAAGAACTCCGAGGTCATTTAAATCATAAGCATGAATTTCAGTTTTTCCAATTTGAATCAGTCGATTAGTTACATCATTAAAAAATTCTAATCCATAATTATTACCATAAGGTGCTAAATCAAATTCATTATTAAAGTCATATCTTTGATATAATTTTACTTTTCTTTCATAAGAAGTGGCAAAAAATTCATTATTGTTAGTTGCCATCTCTTTTACATTACGTGTTGGAGTGAAGGTATTTTTTAATTCAAGTGTGTTTGCGTCTACAGTCAAAATTGATGTTTCGCCAGTTACTAGATAAAGTTCATCACCGAAACCATTATTACCAAAAGCCGATTTATTAAGTTTAATATAAAAGTCTGAATCCAATATGGTTGACTTCACTTCTTGACTTGGTAGATGATAGGATGATAGTTTTTTTCCAAAAATTCCATAAAGTAAAGTGTTTGCCTTTCAGGAAAATAAAGAACTTCATCCACAGGAAAATTATTTAAGAAATGTAAATTTTCATTTTCAATATGCATCATATTGGATTTAATAATACTCTTTGAAATATTAAGTTTCAATTGAAAATACAAGTTAGTTGATAGCTCGTAGATGAGTGTATCAAATTTATTTATGTTTTGGTCAACTATAATAATTGCAGAAATATCCAGCCAAACACTTGACTTAGGATCAATGTTTCCTGGTATTGGTTTGTCGCTAATGTATAGCGTATAGTTTTGAAAAGTAGCAATATTCAAAGCATTTTTTGAACAATGGTAACGATTACCTTCCTTGGTTACTTGAAATTCGTTCAAATTTATCGAAGCTAAATTCTGGTTTTGGTAGCTCTTTTTTGAACTCATGAATATGTTTTTTTAAAACTACATTCGATTAAATTATTTTTGTACTTGCTTTACCAATTATAGTTTTATTTTGTTCAAATATTTGATAAAAAATTATGATTTTTTTGACTAAAAAAACTAAAAATGAAAATGTACATCCTCATCAAAGACTTTGTTCCAGATAAATTTGCTCCACTCATTGCAGCACATGCCTCTTTAGCTTGTTACAAAAAATACGAATTAGATCCAGATATGGCAATTTGGATAAATTCAATATTTCGAAAAGTAGTTTGCAGCGTCAATGAAATGGAATTTGAAAATGCAAAGAAGGAGAATAAACATATTATCCTTACAGAGTCAGCTTTGGATAATAAGGTAGTGGCCATTGCATTTTGCCCGAGAGGAGAATTTTCAAAAGCTTTTAAATTCTTTAGAATGTGGCGTCCGAATCTAGTCAAAAATGAATAAAAAGGGGTAGGGGATTATTAATGATCATAATTAATATTATCTATTGAGAGTGATATTCTATTGTAATAAGAGTAAAAAAGCATCCCGAATTTTTTAGTAAAAGATTCAGGATGTTTTCTAATTTTTAGTCTTTACAAAAAAACTATAATATTACTCGATACCAAGCAACTCCACTTCAAATTTTAAAACAGATCCTCCCGGAATTCCTTGGTTGCCTTGATCACCATAAGCTAAATCTGAGGGGATGAAAAATTCATAAGTTGAACCGACCTTCATAAGTTGTAATCCTTCTGTCCAACCTGAAATAACTTGGTTTAGTCCAAATGAAGCAGGAGTTCCTCTGTCTCTAGAACTATCAAAAGTACTTCCGTCTAACATTGTTCCTACATAATGAACAGAAACTTTATCAGTTGCTTTAGGCGAAGGACCATCTCCTTCCTTAATGATTTTGTATTGTAAGCCAGAAGTAGTAGTCTTTACACCATCCAATTTCCCATTAGTTTCCAAAAATTTTATGCCTGATTCTTTCATTTTATTGGATTCTAACTTTTGTTTTTCCATTGCTATTTCTTGCATTTTTTGACCAAAGGATTGTAAGATAGCTTGTTGATCTTCTGTTGAAATTTTAGAAGTATCACTTAAAAAATCTTTAATCCCTTCAGTAAATTGTTCCATGTTTAAGGAATATTTCCCATCCGAATCTTCTTGGATTTTTTTAAAAGTTTGTCCAATTTGATGTCCGTAAGAATAGGAAATTGAATCTAATTCATTCATGATAATTTTTGTTTGTTTGGCAGCAGATACGGGTTTAGCTTCTGTTATTTTTTTTATTCCGCAAGCTCCAATGGTTAAAATCGTTAATAAAAGGAAGAATATTTTTCTCATATGTCAAGTTTTGAGATAAGTACGTTATGCATTTATTCTATTTCTTTTATGAAGTAGGTATTTAAAAAAAATGCAAAAGTACAAAAAATAGAGTAGATCCTATCTAAAAAGAAAACCCTTCTCTTTTGGTAAAACCAATTAAGGATTTTAAATAATTTTTTTAAAATTTAGAATTTATTGATGAGTATTATAATACTGTGGATATTTTACGTTGATCGACTTTGACTATATTTTTTTTAACTTAAAGACCTTCATTGCCATCTAATTGATAGCTGATTAAATCGATGTTTTTAAAATCGTGTACCTTAAATTTTTCGAACTAAAAAGATGGTGAAAAGAAGTGCTTAAGTTTACACAAAATAATACACCTGATCTATTTACATTAAAAGTTGGAGATAGATAAAGAATATGTCCTCTAGAAATAGTCAGTTAAGTTAAACTGCTATTATTTTTTTTGAAAAATGACCTAACGGCTTTGCTTGATTTAAGCAGGTGCAAAAGTGGTTGGATCAGTTAAAGATATTTGCTGAGAAACAATGATGAAACTAAAATCAAAATAAAAGAATTATTATTATTTTTGTACCCTTCAATATTGATAAGCTTAAATATTTATAAAATTTGGTATTTAATATTCAAAAACACGAAAGAGAGATATTTGATTTAATTCATACTTGTGCAATGGAACTTGGGTACGAGACTTATGTTGTTGGTGGGTACGTGAGAGATAGACTATTAGCACGTCCCTCCAAAGATATGGATATTGTTTGCGTGGGTAGTGGAATAACGTTGGCTCAAAATATAGCAGGGAGATTGCGTCCAATTCCAAGAGTTTCGGTTTATCCGAGGTTTGGAACTGCCATGTTGAAACATAAGGATATGGAAGTGGAATTTGTTGGGGCTCGAAAAGAATCATATCGACAAGATTCTAGGAAGCCAATTGTGGAAGATGGTTCACTAGAAGATGATCAGCATCGAAGAGATTTTACAATTAATGCTTTGGCTGTAAGTTTAAATGAGCATAATTTTGGGTCAATCGTTGACCCTTTTAATGGATTATTGCACTTGGAACAAAAGATCCTTAAAACTCCCTTAGAGCCTGGAAAAACTTTTTCTGATGATCCATTAAGGATGATGAGAGCGATAAGGTTTTCAACCCAATTAGGTTTTACTATCGAACCTGAGACTTTCAAAGGAATATCCAAATATAAAAATCGAATTGGTATTGTCAGTCAAGAGAGAATCACGGTTGAGTTGGAGAAAATAATGAAAACGCCAAAACCATCGGTTGGTTTTAAATTGCTTTTCGATACTGGGTTGTTAGAATTGATTTTTCCAGAAATGACGGCACTGCACGGTGTTGAGATTATAAATGGAAAAGGTCATAAGGATAATTTTTATCATACACTTGAGGTATTAGATAATTTGTGTAAGAAAACGCAAAATATATGGTTGAGATGGGCCGCCGTTTTTCATGATATTGCAAAGCCTCCAACTAAACGTTTCCATCCAGAATCAGGTTGGACATTTCATGGTCATGAAGCTTTGGGAGCAATTATGGTTCCAAGGATTTTTAGAAAATTAAAGCTACCGATGGATCATAAAATGAAGTATGTACAAAAATTAGTGAGACTTCATTTACGGCCTATCAGTTTGACCAAAGAAAATATTACCGATTCAGCAATTCGAAGATTACTTTTTGAAGCAGGTGATGACATTGATGATTTGATGTTGCTCTGTGAAGCCGATATTACCAGTAAAAATCCAAAAAAGGTAACTCGATATTTAGAAAACTATGTAATGGTTCGAGAAAAATTAAAAGAGATTGAAACTAAAGACCATTTACGAAATTGGCAACCACCAATCAGTGGTGAATTAATCATGGCAACTTTTGGGATTTCACCTTCACGAGAAGTTGGTGTTATTAAAACCGCAATACGAGAAGCGATTCTTGATGGAGAGATAGACAATAATTATGAAGCTGCACACGACTATATGTTGGAAAAAGGCAGCGAATTAGGTTTGAATCAAGTTTAGTTGAAAAACAAAACCAGTTTAATATTCAATCGCATAACATTTAGTATTTTTGCACAAAAAAAATAAACAAATGAGAAATATAACACTTACCCTTATGGCAATTTTTTTCTTAGCTTCTTGCAAAGAAGAAAATTTGACTTTTCAACAGCAATTAGATATTGATGTAGATATAATAGAGACTTATTTGGCCGACAATAATATTACAGCATTGAGCGATCAAAATGTATATTATGTAATCGATGACGAGGGTATAGGAAGTACGTACCCTTTAGGTAATTCGTTAGTTTCAATGGCCTACTCTGGAAAAGTTATGAATGGAGATGGGTCTATTTTCGATGAGGCAGATTCGACAAATCCTCTAAAAACTGAATTAAATAGATTGATAGCAGGATGGAGAATTGGAGTACCAAAATTCAAGAAAGGAGGAAGAGGAACATTATATATTCCATCTGGTTATGGTTACGGGGTATTTGGATCAGGAAGCGCCATCCCAGGAAATTCCGTATTAATTTTTGATATAGAATTATTGGATTTTACGAACTAAGAAATAGCTTTATTTTTAAGAAATTTGAAATATAAGTACATATACGTACAAGGAAAAGGGTGTTGTTTTAAGGAACTTTAGGAATCTACTTTAAAAGCTTTTTATAGAGTTATTGAGTGTTGAGGAAAAAAAAGATTATTTTAATTAAAACCTAAAGTAAAAAGGCTGACTATTAGTTTAGTCAGCCTTCCTATTTTAAAGAATGGTTAATCATTAATTTACGTTTGGTAAAAACGAAAAGTTTCTTGCGTAAAACATCATTTGCTCTTTAAAGTTATCAGGGTAAGTCACCTTGATATTTGTGATTTTTCCATCTTCACCAGTTTCAGGAACTAAGATAGGATTTATAAAACCTTTATATGGTGGCAATTTCAATTTTCCAGATCGATCCAATACTTCTTGATGAATCGCAGCGTCCACCTGAACACCATAATTTTCAACTAATGCTTTACCTGCTTCATAATCACCTTCTGATTTTATCCTTTGAAGTTCGTTGAGTAATTCGCCAAAAAGAGTTCGAAGTTTATCATAATCTGTAATATTGAAATAAGTTTTTCCATCTCGTACCACTTTTTCAATAACATTATTTTTTGCTCCCTTTTCAAAGACCCATTTCGAAATTAATTGTCGATTTCTCATGTGAGATTCTTCGATCACTTTTCCTACCTCGATTCTAACTAATTGCTTCATCATTCCATTTGTAATATAGCCATCATATTCTGCCTTTGCAACATCTAATGATTCCATTAATCCCATGTCTACCATTTTTTGATCCATAATGAAGTACAAAGCAACGATATCAGCCCGAGCTTCCTCAAGGGTAGAAGCATAACTTTGCAAGGTTTCCTTTGGGGTACCAATACCTTTATTAATTTTTCCAGAAGCATGTCCAATTACTTCATGAAGAGCTGTACTCAATTTGTCACCAAGGCCTCCGTATTTTCTAATTCGTTCCACTTCCTCTTCATCATGAGCAAACTCAGTTAACATACCTGGACCAGAGGCTTCATCATAGGCTGAAATTATATTTCCTAAACTAACAGACTTTGAACCAATTTCTCGAATCCAATCTGAGTTTGGTAGGTTAACTCCGATAGGTGTAGCAGGAGAGGCATCGCCAGATTCTCCAGCTACAGAAACTACTTTATAACTAATCCCAACTACCTTTTTCTTCTTGTGTTCTTCTGCAATAGTACTATTATCTTCAAACCATTGAGCATTATCAGCCATCACTTTCATTTGCTTAGATGCTTCAAAATCTTTGATTTCTACAATGCTTTCATATGATCCCTTGTAGCCAATTGGGTCGTTATATACTTCAATAAATCCATTGATATAATCAATATCTCCATCTGTAGCTTCTACCCATGCAATGTTATAGGCATCCCATGTTTTTAGATCTCCTGTTTTATAGTATTCGATTAGCAATAGGAGCGCTTTAGCTTGTTTTTCATTTTCAGCAACACCAGCAGCTTTTTCTAACCATCCCATGATTTCTTTTATTGCTGATCCGTACATGCCTTCTGCGTGCCACACTTTTTCTATTATTTTCCCATCATTTCCTTTAACCACTTTTGAGTTTAGTCCATACCAAACTGGTTTGTCAGTTTTTATCTTGATGCTTTTATAATAATCTCGTATTTCTTTTTCAGCAAGATTTGAGTCATAAAAATTGGTAGCAGATCCTTTAACCAGTCCTTTACTCTCATCCAAATTCACTTTTTTATTATCATAATTTGGATCAAAAATCGCATTTATCACCTCCTCAGATAATTTGACTTCAGTTGCATTGGCTACTTCCATAAAATATTCTTTGGTGCAATCAGGCAACATTTTATCCATTGAATAATGATGGTGAATTCCGTTGGCAAACCAAATTCGTTTTGCATAAGTCTCCAAGTCATAATAGTCTCTAGAAGATTTGTCTCCTTTGTAATTTTCTATCATTTTCTCCAAGGCTCTTCGTATGGTCAAATTATGACGATAGTTTTGATCGTAAATAATATCACGACCAGCTAATCCAGCTTGAGTTAAGTAATAAACGTATTCCTTTTGTTTTAAGGTAAGTTTTTCAAAATCAGGAACTTGATATCTTAATATTCCTAAATCAGCAAATGTTTCTGTTTGCCAAGCAAATCCACTATGATCAGAAACTGTTTTACTTTCAGGAATCTCTGAATCCGTTGTTTCGGTATGGGTATCAGATGTTGGTGTAGGTTTATCACATGCTAGAAAAAATAACATTGTGAACATGGCAAGAAATAATCTCATTCGATTGTGTTTTTGATTAAATAAAAATGAAGTTGTTTAAAATCCCTTAATTAACTAAAGAGAATTTTTTTTGAGTTTCATAAAAAGCGCTTCATGATAAAGACTCATTGAATTATGAAAATAAAATATTTTTTTATGTGGTATTAGGTTTTTGGAAAACTTGATTTAAAAGAAAGGGCTTTGTGTGTTGGTAAATTTAATGAAAAACTAGAAATATTCAATTTTTCATACCCGAGGAATGAATCAAATGGAGCTTTTAATTTACTATTCATAGAAAAGAGGTAATTTTTTGAAGTTTGAAGAAAAGAATAACCTAGTTCTAGTATTTATCAAAATTTTTAATTGTTGTGATGGTTTATAAAGATAACGAGGTCATTATGGCGAACTAGATGTTAACAAAACTTTGGTTCTAACCTTAGAAACTATTTTCTTTGGGTTCGAGTTTCTCTTTTTTTATTACTTTATTGAAAATAGTTTGTTCTATAAAAAAGAGGAATAATAGAAAAGAATAGAAATTAAAGAGGATTCTTCGTAATGGAATTGCAAACCTTTCGATTACAATTCAATCTATATTAAAAGTTTAATGCATTGGGTGGGATTTTATTTTTGAAATTAAAAAATCTTGAGACAATATTTTAAATCAATTACCTAGTAGATTTTACATTGTGTGTATGTATGTTTGGTTTAAAGTCCCTTAAAACAAACATATTACTTTAGAGTAAGAGTTGTTATCGATAAGTATTATATGCTGATTTAGGTCAAATGCAATATGAAAATAAGATTGATGTCGTTGTTGAAATTGATTATTTTTTGAAATTTTTAATTTTGGAAATTCTATCGTATTTCCCTTAATTTTTTGTTGAGAATGCTATCAATCATTAACCTACAAAAAAAGTAATGACTCCCAACTATAAAAATGATTACTGAAGAAGCAAATGAGTAATAATGTGGCAAGGCGAAAAAGGCTATTGGAATTGAGAATAGACTTTTGAGAAACCATGAATCTTTTGGAACCCAAAGTATTGCAAAAAGATTGGCTTTTTTTAATGTATTAAGTGAAATCGGATTTAAAATTAGTAAATGTAAATGTGGTGCTTAGATTTATATAATAAGATTTACTTGGACAACTTCTGAGATTATAAATTTGTTTCAGTAGAAACAAAGTATACCCTGTTTCTGCTCGTAAAAAAAAAATAATGAATAACTATTCAAACTATAAAAAAGTAGGTTTCCTTCTTGGCCCATTACTTTTTCTATTTATCCTTTTTTATCCAGAGGAAATTATTAACCCAATTGCACATCATGTGATTGCTGTAGCAGCTTGGATGGTTTGTTGGTGGGTAACCGAAGCTGTTTCTATTTCAGTTACCGCATTGATTCCTTTGACCATTTTTCCATTGGTAGATGTTATGTCAATCTCAGATGTTGCCAAAAGTTATGCGCATCCTATTGTGTTTTTGTTTTTTGGTGGATTTATAATTGCTCTTGCATTAGAGAAGGTCAATTTGCATCGAAGAATTGCTTTGTCAATTTTAAAATTGACAGGTACAAATGCAGACGGAGTAGTTTTAGGCTTTATGCTTGCAACAGCTTTAATGAGTATGTGGATTAGTAATACAGCGAGTACAGTTGTTATGTTACCAATTGCTCTTTCGGTAATAAAATTATTAATAAATGATGAAGATGGTTTTACTAAAAATGATAAAAATTTTGCCTTAAGTATCATGTTAGGGATTGCATTTTCAGCAAATATAGGTGGTATGGCAACTATAGTTGGTACTCCTCCAAATATGGTTATGGTTGGAGTAATGAAAGACCAATATAATATTGATATTGGATTTTTTAACTGGATGAAGATGGGAGTTCCATTTGCTATTTTATTACTATCTATTGCATATCTTCTGATTGTGAAGGTTTTTTACCCAAATAATTTAGGCCAATTAAAAGCATCAGGGAATATTATTGATGCAGAGCTTAAAAAGTTAGGAAAAGTTAGTCGAGATGAAAAATTAGTGTTGGTTATTTTTCTTACCACTGCTTTTTTATGGATGATTCGAAGTAAGTTGGAGGTCTACTTCCCACAAATTACAGATACAGGTATTAGTATGTTGGGAGCATTGGCATTGTTTGTCTTTCCCCTAGATTTGAAAAAAGGCAAATTTACTTTGGATTGGAAAGATACATCTAATTTACCTTGGGGAATATTAATACTTTTTGGAGGAGGCTTGGCCTTAGCTGGAGGGTTGAAAACGGCTGGATTAATTGATTTGATTGGAAATACGATTGCTCAACAAGAAGGTCTAAGTATTTTTATTATTTCTACTTTATTGATTTTTGTTATGTTATTTATGACGGAGCTAATGAGTAATGTAGCCTTGGTAAATATCTTTGTGCCTGTAGTTGCAGGAATCGCAATTGGGTTGCAAGTTCCTGTACTTCAAATTGTTATTCCTGTAACCTTAGCCGCCAGTTGTGCTTTTATGCTACCAATGGCAACACCACCAAATGCTATTGTTTTTGCAAGTGGGCATATTAAAGTTTTTGAAATGGCAAAAGTTGGGATTGTGTTAAATATAATTTCTGTTTTGTTGTTAGTTGGAATAACTTATTTGTTAATACCCATTCTTTTTACCTAACTACAAATTAGGATTACTTTAGACAACTGTTTTACTTTAAAACCTTTTTATTTCTAAAGGTAAGTGTATATTTGCCCCCTTAAAAATCAAACATAAAATGGATAAAAAATCATTAAAAGAGGATGCTTTGAAATATCATCGCGATGGCAGGCCTGGTAAAATTGAAGTTATTCCAACCAAAGCCACTTCTAACCAAAGAGACTTATCATTAGCCTACTCACCCGGAGTGGCGGAACCTTGCTTGGAGATTGAAAAAAATCCAAGTGATGTTTATAAATATACTGCCAAGGGAAATCTTGTGGCGGTAATTAGTAATGGAACTGCTGTACTTGGTTTAGGTGACATTGGGGCTGCTGCAGGTAAACCTGTGATGGAGGGAAAGGGATTGCTATTTAAAATTTATGCAGATATTGATTGTTTCGATTTAGAATTAGATACAAAGGATGTGGATGAATTTGTTCGTACAGTGAAGATATTGGAACCTACTTTTGGAGGAGTTAATCTAGAAGATATCTCTGCACCAGCTTGTTTTGAAATTGAAGAAAGACTAAAAAAGGAATTGAATATTCCTGTCATGCATGATGATCAACATGGAACAGCGATTATTAGTGGTGCTGCTTTATTAAATGCTTTGGAAATTGTTGGAAAGGATATTTCCAAAATAAAGATTGTAGTGAATGGTGCGGGAGCTTCTGCTATTTCATGCACACGAATTTATGTTTCATTGGGTGCGAAAAAGGAAAATATTTTCATGTATGATAGCAAAGGATTGATACATGGAGACCGAGATAATTTAAATGGAAAAAAACCAGAATTTATAAATAATTCCATGCCAATGGAAACTTCTCTGACAGATATTTTGAATGGTGCAGATGTGTTTGTTGGTTTGTCAAAAGGGAATATATTGAACAAAGATATGGTAAAAGGTATGGCCAAGGATTGTATCATTTTTGCAATGGCAAATCCTACTCCTGAGATTCCGTATGACGATGCTAAAGAGGTACGGGAAGACTGTATCATGGCAACTGGTCGATCTGATTATCCTAATCAGGTTAATAATGTGTTAGGTTTTCCATTTATTTTTAGAGGTGCCCTAGATGTAAGAGCATCCGAAATTAATGAGGAAATGAAACTGGCAGCGGTTCACGCATTAGCTGGATTGGCCAAAAAACCAGTTCCTGATATCGTAAATTTAGCTTACGGGAATACTAATTTGAAATTTGGAAAAGACTATATTATTCCAAAACCAGTTGATCCAAGACTGATCACAGCAGTAGCTCCTGCAGTAGCTAGAGCAGCAATAGATTCCGGTGTAGCGCAAAATCCAATTACAGACTGGGAGTCATATGAATTAGAATTGGAAAATAGATTAGGAAATGATAATGCACTTTCCAAAATCATCGAAAATAAAGCGAAACAAGAACTTAAAAAAGTTGTTTTTGCTGATGCTGAAAATATTTCGGTACTTAAAGCTGCAAGGGTAGTGGTGGAAGAAAAAATTGCATTACCAATTCTATTAGGAAAAAAAGATATTATCCAGCAGTTACTATCTGAATATGAAATTGAGTTGCCAAATGTGAAAATTATTGATCCTAAAAATCCAAAGGACAACCAAGAAGTAAAAATTTTTGAGGTATATTCTCATTTGTTTTTTGAAAAGAGAAAAAGAAAAGGGTTTACTTCTGCAGAGTCTAGAGATATTATGCGAAGTAATAATTATTATGGAACGATGATGGTTGAAACAGGTGATGCGGATGCAATGATAGGTGGATTGACCAAAAGATACCCAAATACTGTTCGGCCTGCTTTACAAATTATTGGTGCAAAGGAAGGTGTTCCAAAGGTGGCTAGTGTTCATATTTTGATGACCAAAAATGGACCATTGTTTTTAGGAGATACAACTATCAATCATCACTTAGAAGCAGAAGATATTGCAGCCATTACGGAGTTGATTGCAACTGAAGTTCGACGATATAATATTGAACCCAAGATTGCATTGGTGACTTATTCAAACTTCGGCTCTGTACCTGATGGAGAGTCAGCAGTTTTGATGAGGAAAGCTACTAAGATAGTTCATCAAAAACATCCAGATTGGATTGTGGATGGAGAAATGCAAGCACACCTTGCACTTGATCCAGTTAAACTCAAGGAGTTTTATCCATTTTCTAAATTAGCTGGACATCGAGCGAATACTTTAATTTTTCCTAATCTCTCCTCTGCAAACATTGCCTACAACATTTTGAGCTCTGCATCGGATATTGGATTAATGGGGCCTATTTTATTAGGTTTAAAAAAACCTATTCATATCCTGCAAATGGGGGCAAGTGTTCGACAAATTGTAGATATGGTTGGAATAGCAGCTATTCACGCACAGGATGTTTAAAATATAAATAAATAGTTGATTGGGTAGTTAGTTTATCAAGTTATAAAAGATGAAAATTACTCAATCAACTTATATATAACAATACATTTTCATAAATGAAAAATCTCTATTTTGTTTTCCTCATTTCGATTATATGTCTTTCCTGTCAAACCCCAACAAAGAATCCCCTAATTGCTAAATATCAAGTTCAATACGAGGCAATAAAGAGTCAAATGCTTGCTAATAAACCTGACATTATTCGTTTGATCCAACAACTTCCAAAAGGTTATCAAAGGGCTATTGAAAAAGGAATTTCCTCAATTGAAAAATATGACTTAATAACTTTTTTGGAAAATGAGAAACTGGATGAGGAAGGTTTGCTTATGCTTTTTCAAAGTGTTGAACAATTTTTAGAAAATATCGAAAATACTCACAATTTTAGAGCGACAATGGAGCAAACTGAAATGTATAATTTGTTTAGAAATCGATTGATTGAAAATGGAAGGTTTATTGACTCATTCATAACAATCTGTGAAAAGTCTAAAGATCCTAATCAATTGAGTAGTGGGCTTTTCTTGAAGAAAGTGATGCTTTACGATATTCATGAGTTTGTCCAAAATACATTTATTGGGAATGATGAATTTAAAAAAACATTTATGGAGGTTGATGAAAACTGGGAAGACTTTATTTCCAATGTCATGATGTTAACCGCAGAAAATGATATTATTGGTAAATAGGATTATGATCCATTTTTTATAAAAATAATTTACATTTTCATTCACATCATTTCTTTGGCTCTAGGCAATAAACCGACAATTTTTTCTTAACAATTTTCCCCTCTTGCTCCGCTAGAAATAACTATTATTATATTTCAACTGAAAGTAATGTTTTGACTCGTACTAAATGTAATGATTTAAAAATATCTTATTTAACTTCAGTTTATAATTATGGAAAGTATAAAATTTTTGGTTACTGGACGATGAACCAAAGCAATTCTGATAGTTATATAGCCTTATAGGTTTTGTTATTTTTGACGGGATTTATTTGGCAAAGTTAATCAAGGAGATTCTAGATCGATGTAGACTAAAACCCAATCTCTAAACTCATTCCAAGATGGATATCTTCATATTTATCCTCTACATAAGTATAAATATTGACAGATAAATTTTTGTAAGCCTTAGAGCTAAGTCCAATGCGGCAGAATATATCTTCATAAATATCATTAAAATCATTCTTCTCTACTTATCTCAGTTTATTTCCGATGAAATATGGCTATTTTTAAGAAAAATAAAATTTGCTATCTTAGAGCAGCTAGGTAAATTAACTATTTTTATTAATTACATTAATCAACAAAACTTAAAACCAAAGTCATGAGAGTTACATTTTTATCTATTCTAATTATACTTTTATGTTGTTCTGTTTTTGCTCAAAAACCACATGGGAACGTAAACAAAGAAGCTGCGATCCAATCAGTTCAAAAGCAATTTAAAGATTTAACAGTATTGAGTGATAAAATTTGGTCGTATGAGGAAACGGCTTTTAACGAGGTTAAATCTTCCAAGGATCTAGTAGCGTATGCTACTTCCAAAGGATTTACAGTAGTGGAAGGAGTCGGAGGAATTCCAACTGCCTTTACTGCAGAGTATGGATCTGGCTCCCCAGTGATTGGAATTCTAGGGGAGTTTGATGCTTTGCCAGGACTTTCACAAAAAATAGTTCCTCATAAAGCACCTTTAAATGAAGGAGGTGCTGGTCATGGCTGTGGACACAATTTATTTGGAGTTGCTTCTCTAGGCGCAGCAACTGCGATCAAAGAATTAATTGAAGCTGGAAAAATAAAGGGTACCATTCGGTTTTATGGAACTCCTGCCGAGGAGAAATTTTTTGGAAAATTATGGATGGTACGTTCAGGTGCATTTGCTGATGTTGATGTGGTGATGGATTGGCATCCAAGTGGTGAAACAAAAACTGCGGTCCAAAAAGGATTGGCGTTAGTGGATTTTATGGTAGAATATTATGGTCAAGCTGCTCATGCATCTGGCGATCCTTGGAATGGAAGAGATGCTTCAGATGGATTAGAATTATTTACTACTGGTATTAATTATTATCGGGAGCATGTAAAGCCGACTGTTCGAATTCATTATGATATTCAGAATGCTGGAGAAGTTGTAAATGTAGTTCCTGATTACGCTAGGATTTGGACTCGAGTACGGGATACTAGAAGAGATGGAATGGTCGAAGTATGGAAACAAGTTGAAAAAATAGCAGAAGGGGCAGCCATGATGGCTAATGTGGAATATAAAATTACATTGATCTCAGGTGTTCATGAAATATTGGTCAACAGAACAGGTTCGGCACGATTGCAAACTAATTTAGAGTTCCTAGGGCCAATTATGTATACCGAAAAAGAGCAAGAATTTGCTAGGAGAATTCAAATGGCCACTAACAAGCCTGAGATTGGAATTGAGTCAAAGATTGAGCCGATGGAGGAAACTTTGGAGCATTCGCGAGGTGGTTCGACCGATGTGGGTGATGTGAGTTTTGTTGTTCCTGTGGTACGACTTCGGGCAACGACCGCACCAAAAGGAACACCTTGGCATTCATGGGCAGTGGTAGCTTGTGGTGGTATGTCGATTGGTCATAAGGGAATGGAATATGCTGCAAAGGCCATGTCTATGACGATGATTGATTTTTTTGAAGATGCTCAATTAAGAGCTGATATGAAAAAAGAATTTGATGAGCGTAAAGGAGATTATATTTATAAAGCAATTATTCCTGAAGGTGCTCCGCCAATTAATTCTACGTATTAGTCTGTTTAACTAAATAAAAGCCCTTCCAAATTTCATCAATTTGGAAGGGCTAAATTATTTTATTTCTTGAAATAATGGATTTGTAAATTGATGGGATATATAAAATTAGATAAGCCATAGTTAAAACTTAAGATTCAAATTGATACCCATTTAAAAAGTCTTTTATTGGCATTCGTTTTTTTCCTTGCAATTGCAATTCTTCTATCTCAATAAATCCGTCGATAGTAAAAAATCGTAAATAATTTTTTCCATCAGTGGTAAAATTCCCAGGTTCAATTAAAGGTACATTGATTCCTTTTTTTATTTTGTAAATTTTCAATTTTTTTCCATCCAAAATCGTCCATGGGCTAGGAAAAGGATTCATCCCTCTTATAAAATTATAAACTTTATCATTTGGTTGATCGAAATTGATTTCACAAGTTTCAGAATGGATTTTTGGGGCTTTGCTCACTTTTGAATTATCCTGAGGTTTCAATTTGTAATCATTACTTTCTATTTTCTTTACAGATGCTAAAATAACTTTTGAACCTAATTCCATCATTCTATCATGGACATCACCAGTTGTGTCATCTGCACCGATTTGCATTTTTTCCTGCATCAACATATCGCCCGTATCAATTTCATGTTGCAAGAAAAAAGTAGTGACACCAGTTTCTTTTTCACCATTGATGACCGCCCAATGAATTGGTGCAGCTCCTCGATAAGCTGGCAATAGTGATCCATGTAAATTGATCGTACCAATTGGAGGCATATCCCATACAACCACCGGTAACATTCGAAAAGCAACCACGACTTGCAGGTCAGCTTGAAGGTCTTTTAATGCTGCTATAAATTCAGGAGCTTTTAAATTTTTCGGTTGCATAACCTTTAATCCTTTTTCAATCGCATATTTTTTCACTGCGGATTCGATGACTCTTTTTCCACCTCTTCCACCTTTTTTATCAGTGGCTGTAATGACTCCTACAATGTTATAGCCATTTCGCACTAAAATATCTAAACATGGTACAGCAAAATCTGGGGTGCCCATAAAAACTATTTTCATTGAATTATTTTTTTTAAAAGGGTGAACTTTAGTTCTTTTGAATATTAAAAAACGATAAACCTAAAAGTACTAATGTATATTCTTTTTTTTAATTCTGGAACTAATAAATCTTATTTTTATTACCTTTTCTTCTTGATATAAAGTCTTTATTTTTTGTTTCAAAAAGATTACTTTGTGAGAAGTTTTTTGACTCTAACTATACTTTATAAATAATTCAGAGATAATATTTTTAAATATTAACATAATGAGGAAAGTAATATTAATTATAGCCAGTTTACTTTTTTTTAGTTCATTTGTTTTTTCTCAAAATGCCACTTTAGAGGGCTACGCATTTGAAACAGGAAATCGAGGGTTTTTAAATGAGGTAAAAATTGTGATCTTGGAAAAAAAGTCCCGCGTAGTTAAAGGGGAATTATTTACAAATACCGAAGGGTTTTTTACAGTTGAATTATTAGTTGGATATGACTACATAATTGAAGCAAGTAAAAAAGTTTTCAAATCGGTTGAGATAGAGTTTTCCACAAATGGTATCCTTTCTAACAATAAAATTTTTGTACAAGTAGAAATGGATCGGAAACCAGGTTACCTTTTTGATGTCACTTTGGCTGAGCGTAGATTAAAAAAGGAAGTGGTAGATGCAATTCAAGGTTCGAGAATAGAGGTATATAATAATACAAAAAAAGAAGAAACACTGGTCTTGGAAGATTATCAGTATCCTAATTTTAATGTGACTTTTGAACAGGGAAATCACTATACAATTATGGTGAGGAAAAAAGGTTTTTTTACCAAGAGAATGGAAGCATATGTAAATGTAAAAGGTTGTATTTTATGTTTTGATGGGGTAGGTAATGTTCGGCCTGGGATTTCGGATGTAATGACTAGAAATAATACGATTGGAACATTATTGGCGAATGTTGAGTTAGATCGAGTAGAACTAGATAAAAGTATTAAAATAGAAAATATTTATTATGACTTGGCAAAATGGAATATTCGGCAGGATGCTGCTGAAGAATTAGACAAATTATTGGTGACGTTAAGTGATAATCCAGGTATTATTGTAGAATTAGGTTCACACACCGACTCGCGTGGAAAAGATAAATATAATCTAGACTTGTCTCAGAAAAGGGCTGAGGCCGCGGTGGAATATTTAGTAGAAAATGGAATTAATTCTTCTCGTATTTCAGCAAAAGGTTACGGCGAAACTCAACTGGTCAATAGCTGTTCAAATGGGGTGAGGTGCAGTGAAAGACGACATCAGTTGAATAGACGAACAGAGTTAAAGATTATTGGTTATTTAAATACAGATCCATATGAGAAATTGAGTTTAAAGGAAATTATTAAGGAGGAATTATTTCAAAAGATGTTGGAAGAAGTTCAGAATCAGAAAATTATTGAAATAAAAGAAGGAGAAGAACTTCCTAGTGAAATTAAAGAAGCAAAGCAAAAGCAGTCTAAAACCACTAGATTACAAAAAGCGAGATCTGAAGGTTCTTTTGAAATTGATTTAAGGAAAAATATACCAAAGGAAGAGAATAGAAAAAAGTTGCCATTCATTGAAAGTAAGGTGCCTAAATCAAAAATTAATGTCGTTTGAGGAAGCAATAAGTGTTTTGTCTGGCATTAATTAGAAGCTTTTAAAATATGAAAATACAGTTTTATCAAAATATTCAAAAGCTAATATTATACAATTTATGAACGGAATAAAAGAGGTTAACTAAATAAGAATCGAACTTTAAATCAATAATACAAAATGGTAAATCAAAAAGAATTCAGTTGGAAAACGAAAGGAAATATAAATATATATGCATATAGGTGGGATGTGGAAAATGCAAAGGCGGTTATTTGTTTGGTGCATGGGCTAGGTGAACATTTACACAGGTACGATAACATGGTGGCCTATTATAATGAACGTGGCTTTTCGGTAATGTCATTTGACAATATTGGGCATGGAAGATCGGAGGGAAAAAGAGGGCATTTACCAAGTTTTCAAGTATACATGGATAATGTAAGTGAGTTGTTAAGTAGTGCTGAAAAGGCATTTCCATTGTTGCCAAAATTTATCTATGGCCATAGTATGGGAGGAAATATTGTCCTTAATTATGCATTAAGAAATAATCCTTCTATTGCTGGATTGGTATCATCTGGAGCATGGATTACTTTGGATAAAGCTCCTCCAGCGTTATTAGTGGCTGTTGGTAATATTTTGAAATATATTGTTCCATCATTGCAACAACCTAGTGATTTAGATCCAACTGCTATTTCGAGAGATAAGGCCGAGGTGAAAAAATATATGGATGATCCTCTTGTTCATGGGAAAATATCTATCAACTTTGGCGCAGAGATGTTACCTGCTGCGAAATGGTTAGAAACATTCCAAGGGCCAGCAAAAGTTCCATTTTTAATGATGCATGGTTCGGAGGATAAATTGACTTCACCAAAAGGAAGTGCATTATTGTCAAAAAATCTTACTGGTGATATTACTCATAAATCATGGAATGGGTTGTATCATGAAATTCATAATGAACCTGAGCAAAAAGAAGTTTTTGATTACACGATTAATTGGTTGGAAAGGAAGATTGTTAAGTGGTTGAATAATACAAAGGAAGATTGATGAAAAGGTCGTTCCTTTCTAATCTTAATTAAAAAAAGCTCACAACTAAATCATGGTTGTGAGCTTAATATATTTTGAAAGAAGAAATCTTAATTCAATAACTCATAGATTCCAGCAATCCCTTGACCACCACCTACACAAGCGGTAACCATTCCATATTTCTGGTTTCTTCTTCTCATTTCATTAAATAATTGAGTCGATAATTTTGCCCCAGTACAACCAAGTGGATGCCCTAAAGCAATCGCTCCACCATTTGGGTTTACGATGTCAGGATTCAAACCAGCCTCTTTAATTACTGCCAACGATTGAGCAGCAAAGGCTTCGTTCAATTCTATTTGTTCGATGTCTTGTAATTTCAAACCTGCTTGTGCTAACGCTTTTGGAATAGCTGCACAAGGACCAATTCCCATGTGAATTGGTTCAACACCAGCAACTGAACATGACACCATTCTAGCAATTGGCTCAAGGTTAAATTGCTTTACCATCGCCTCACTCATGACCATAACAAAGGCAGCTCCGTCTGAGGTTTGAGAGGAGTTTCCGGCAGTAATGATTCCTCCATTTTTGAATACAGGTCGTAATTTTCCAAGACCTGCAACTGTAGTCGATCTACGTATTCCCTCATCAGTATCGATGACTTGTTCGTTGATTACTCGTTTGTTATCTTTTACAATAACTTCCTCAACTGTGACTGGAACAATTTCATCTTTAAATTTCCCTTCATCAATTGCAGCGATTGCTTTCATGTGGGAATTGTATGAAAATTCATCTGCTTGTTCTCGAGTGATTCCCCATTTTTCAGCAACAGCCTCTGCTGTTGTACCCATTCCAGTTAAGTAGGATGGAGTAGTGCTGGCCACTTGATAGCTAGGTGCCATTTTGTAACCAGTCATCGGAATCATACTCATATTTTCAGTTCCACCCGCGATGTAACATTGTCCCATGCCTGCTTTAATTTTAGCAACGGCAATAGAAATAGTTTCCAAGCCAGATGCGCAGTATCGATTAACAGTTACCCCAGGTACTTCTTTTCCTATTGCTCGCAAAGAGATTTGACGACCAATTTGAAAACCTTGCTCACCTTCAGGATTAGCGCAACCAACGATTACGTCGTCTACTAACTTTCCATCAAAGCTAGGCATTTGTTCCATCATGTGTTTTACTACATCAACAGCCAAATCATCTGATCTATAAAATTTAAATCCGCCTTTGCCAGCCTTGCCGACTGCGGAACGATATGCTTTTACAATATATGCTTCCATGTATTTTCTTATTTGAAGCTACTTTGTTGAGTAGCGATTTTTTAATTAAAAATTAGTTTCTTAATGGCTTATTCGTCTGCAACATGTGCTGAATTCTTGCCATTGTTTTTTGCTCACCAGCCAAACTCAAGAAAGCTTCTCTTTCCACGTCCAATAAGTATTGTTCAGAAACTAAAGGATTACCACTTAAGTCACCACCACAAAGAACAAATGCAATTTTCTTAGCAATCAAGATATCATGCTCAGATGCATATTTTCCAAGTAGTAATTCGTTAGCAGCAGTGTACAATGCAGCCAAACCAGTTTGTCCTAAAACTTTGATATTGTTTCGTTCAGCTGGTTGTATATAGTTTGGAGATAAATCTAAAACTTTTCTCTTTGCTTCACCGATGTTTCTTTGAACATTCATCACTACTTCATCACGACCTTTTAATAAGTATCCGTGATTGTATGCTTCATGAGCAGATGTCGAAACTCCAGCCATTGCAACTGTTTTGAATTTTTCAATTAAAGATGGAATCATCACATCACCGTGTGTAAATTCATCAGATAGTCGAAGTGCAAATTCTTTAGTACCACCACCGCCAGGCAATAAACCAATTCCTGCTTCTACTAGTCCAACATAAGATTCAGCAGCGACAACTCCGGCATCACAGTGCATCAGGATTTCACAACCTCCCCCAAAAACATAACCTTGAGTAGCTGCTACAACCGGAATGGAAGAGTACCTGCATCGCATGGTAGTTTGTTGGAAAATATTAACTGCTTGATTTAATTGATCCCATTCTTGTTGGAATGCAAACATTCCAATCATCATCACATTAGCACCAACCGAGAAATTTTTATCATTGTTTCCAATTACTAAACCCCTCCATCCATCTTCTTCAGCGATTCGAATTGCTTCATTGATTCCATTTAAAACACCTTCGCCAATTGAGTTAGCTTTACTGGTGAATTCTAAACATAAAACACCATCTCCGATATCATGGAGCACTACTTCTGTATTTTTGAATACAGGAGCTTTCTCTCTCAAATTATCTAAAATGATAAATTCTTCAATTCCTTTGACAGGCTCGTATGATTTAGAGATTTGATTGTAAAAATAAGGAATGCCATCTTGAGTTTTATAAAAAGTATCATGTCCTGCAGCAGCCATTTCTTTTACCCAATCTGCAATCTTCTCTCCTTGTTTTTCAGCTAATTCAATTCCTTTTTTCACACCAACCATATCCCAATATTGGAATGGACCAACGTCCCAACCAAATCCTGCTCGAACAGCATCATCAATTGCAAATGTCGTATCTGAAATTTCAGGAACTCGATTTGAGACATATGCAAATAGTCCAAGCAAAGATCTTCTCACTAATTCTCCACCTTTGTCCTCAGCTTCAAAGAAGTGAGTGATTTTATTAGGTAAAGATTCGATTTCTTTTGCTTTTTTTACACTTGCCAAACTTGGTCTTTGAGAAGGAGCATACTTCATTGTTTGCAAATTCAAAGCGTTGATTACTCTTCGACCTTTTGCATCTTTCTCTTTTGTTTTTTGATAAAAACCTTGACCAGACTTATCTCCGTAGAATTTATTTTCCAAAAGGAAATTCATGTAAGCAGGTACATCCATTGTATGAACTTGTTCATCATCAGGACAGTTATCTTTGATTCCTTGCACTACTTTTGCGCTTGTATCATGTCCCACTAAATCACCTAGTCGGAATGTTCCAGTTTTAGGTCGTCCCATCGCAGGTCCAGTTAAAGCATCTGCTTCTTCAATTGATAATCCTAAGTCTAAAGTCAATTGTTGCACCTTCCCCATGGCATAAACTCCAATTCGATTGGCAATAAATGCAGGAGTATCTTTACAAAGCACTGTTTGTTTTCCCACGAAGCGATCTCCATAATTCATAAAGAAATCAATGACAGCTTGGTCTGTATCAGCCGTAGGAATAATTTCCAACAAACGCATATATCTTGCTGGATTGAAAAAGTGAGTTCCACAGAAATGAGCCTTGAAATCATCACTTCTACCTTCTGCCATCATATGGATTGGGATACCAGAAGTGTTTGAAGTAACCAAAGAACCTTCCTTTCTGAACTGCTCTACTTTTTCAAAAATTTGCTTTTTAATATCCAATCTTTCGACCACTACTTCGATAATCCAATCGCAATCTGAGATTTTTGCAAAATCATCAGTAAAGTTACCAGTCGTTATTCGGCTCGCGAATTTTTTATCATGAAAAGCAGCAGGCTTAGATTTTAAGGCAGCTTTAAGTGCTCCGTTGACAATACTATTTCGAACGGCTGGGTTGTCTTTTGCTTCGTCCTTAATGTCAAAAGGAACGATATCCAACAAAAGAACTTCCAAACCAATTCCTGCCAAATGTGCAGCAATACCAGAACCCATCAATCCAGAACCGAGGACGGCTACTTTGGAAATGTGACGTGATTTGGTTTTTAAAGCACCAGCGGTAGTGGTTGCTGTAATTTTGGTGTGATTCATTTTATGATTTATTTTAATTGTTTCTAAGTCTATATATGTTTAAACGTGAATTTCGAAATTGTGTTTGATAAAATGAAGTGTTCTTATTAAGATGCTTTCATTGAGTATTAAACGAATCTTCTGATTGCAAAAATATATTTTTTAGAAAGGAATGGAATTAAACGAGTTGTATAATTATTCATCGATTATCATAAATAAATTGATGAATGAAATTGTAATTTACTCACAAATTTACAACTACAAAAGATGGATGCAAAGAAATAAACTTTATTGATTTTCGAAATAGCGAAGGGAAACTCCCTTTTGTAAAGTTCCCAGTAATGTGCCTAATTCACAAATATTACGGTAGATTACGGCTACTAAAAAGATAATACATAAATATTCAATCAATCTTGAGGAAGTAAATTGTTGGATAGTTTGAATTAATAGATTTCAATAAAACCAATTCATCAATTAAATTACCATCACAAATGTATATCGGTTTGGTCAACCCTAAAAGCAAAAAAGGATCTCGTGATGAACAACTGAGGAAATAATACGATATTCGGAAAGGACAAAAAATAAAAATAACTTTTCAATATTTCCAAAAAAATAAATTGCCTAAACTACTTCGGCCACAACATTTAAAATAATTTTAACTAAAAAACTATAAAATACGAGCCTCAATTAATAATTTGGTGCTTTTAAATACGTTAAATATTTTTATGTTTCGAGTAAGCTAGTTTTAACCTAACTTTTTACTAAAAACAGAACTTAGCCAATATTTAAATACTTATTTTTTATTTGTACAAAATAATTGACAAAAAAAACTGTCTTATGATTCAAAATCCAATTTTATTATTCTTTTTCCGTCAAGAAACTGAAGACGACGGAGTTGCTTCTCAAAGCTTTTTTGATATAATCGTTCAAAGTGGAGCTTTAGGTATTGCCATTTTTGCAATTATGTTGGTGTTATCCTTTATTGGTTTATATATTTTTATTGAACGATATTTATCCATTAAAAAAGCAGCTCAAGTTGATGAAGGGTTTATGAATAATATTCGGGCAAATGTTTCCTCAGGTAGTATTGCTGCTGCAAAAGCACTTTGCCAAAATACAGATTCTCCTGTTGCTAGAATGGTGGAGAAAGGTTTGCAAAGAATTGGAAAACCACTTCGTGATATTGATACAGCAATTGAAAATGTCGGTAACTTGGAACTTTTTAAACTAGAGAAAAACTTATCGACACTAGCGACAATTGCAGGTGCTGCTCCAATGCTAGGTTTCTTCGGAACGGTTACAGGAATGATCTCTGCTTTTTACGAAATGTCAACTGCTGAGAATGTGACGCCAACTGTATTGGCTGGTGGTATTTATCAAGCACTATTGACAACTGCAGTAGGATTGTTTATTGGGATTTTAGCTTACCTAGGTTATAATATTTTGGTAGCTAATGTTGAAAAAGTAGTTTTTAAAATGGAAAGATCGACAGTTGAGTTCATGGATTTATTGCAGGAACCATCGTAAATAGTTAATCGATTAATTAGTCACGCTTTTTACTGATTGATCAATCAACCAATAATTATGAAGAAAAGAAATAAAGTAAGTGCGGAATTTAGTATGTCGTCATTAACTGACATTATCTTTTTGTTGCTGATCTTCTTTATGCTAACTTCGACATTGGTAAAATTAGACAATGTGGAGTTGCCTGAATCTGACTCTCAAACTGTGGCTCCAACATCTATTGCCGTTACTATCCCCAAAAAAGGAAAAATGATGGTCAACAATAAACCAATGTCATCACTTTCAAGGGTGAAAAGTGCAGTGCGTTCTTTGTACAATGAACAAGAAGATAAAAAGAATGCAACTATTACTATCGTTGCAGAAACAGGAACACCATGGGATAAAGTTGAAGATGTAATGGGGATTGCCGCTAACTTAAGAATGCGAGCTATACTTGCTACTCAGCCAAAGAAAAATTAATAAATATAGATAATTTGAATAATTCTTGATAACGAAATTTGGAGTCGTTGTTATCTAATAATTGCTAATCATTAATCTCTAAAAAAGATGGGTTTAAAGAAGAAAAATAAAGTAAGCGCGGAGTTTAGTATGTCGTCACTGACGGATATCATATTTCTATTATTGATATTCTTTATGTTGACTTCTTCGGTGGTTACCCCCAACGCTTTGAACCTTAAAATGCCTGGAAATAGCAGTAGTTCGGTCACAGTAAGTGAGAAACCAGATGATGTTACAATTACTCGGAAAGGAACATTAAGGGTCAACGGCAAGACTGTTTCCAAGGGTCAGTTAGATAGAAAGTTAAATGATATTCGAAGAAAAAAAGGGAGAAAAGTTAGTATGACTATTTCTCCAAAAAAAGGTGCGCCTACAGAGTCAGTGGTGCTTGTAATGGATGCTATGCGAAGATTAGGGATCAACGGAATTTTAGCAATGGAAGAAGATTAGTTTTTTATCGATCGGATGTAAAATCATTTTGTGTGTATTAATGTTTTTTATTATTTGACTGGTGCGAAATTTAATCTCATTTAAGAAAAATTTAATACTTTTTTTAAAATTAATAGCCACCAAAAGTCTTTTTAAGTTAATCTTACTACAAAAAGAATTTTTAAAATCAGAAAATGTAATAACCCGATAAATCTGATTTTATAAATAAAAACTGTTTTTAGGAAAATTGTTTGTCAAAAAAAATGTAATTAACAATAATCAACGTAAGTGTTAATTTCAATTTTCGTTTGACGTTTAAAAAAAAAAATATTCTGTAAACCATTAAAAAGTTCAATATGGATCAATTACTTAGTCCAGCAGAAGAGAGAAATCAAAAAGCAGGAAAAATCACTAGTACTATTTTTCACATTATTATTATTGCCTTATTGTTTCTTCCATTTTTTACATATCCTGATCCACCTCCAGGTCAAGAAGGTGTGTTGGTTAGTCTAGGACAGCCAGAAGTGGGGATGAATGATACACCAGCAGACGCAGCTGCAGAACCTGAAACAGCCGAGGAAGTGGCTGATGAACCAATCGAAGAGACTATCACTGAACCGGTGGAGGAGGTAGTAGAAGAGGAGCCGGAGCCAGTAGTGGAGGAACCTAAAGTAGAACCCAAAAAGGAGGATACTAAAGCTGCAGATGATAAAAAAATAAGAGAAGACAAAGCATCAAAAGAGCTTGCGCTAAAACGTGAAAAAGAGAAAAAGAAACGAGAGGAAGCTGCGAAAGAAGCTAAAAAGAAAGCGGATGCAGAAGCGCGAGCAAAAAAAGAAGCCGCACGAAAAGCAAAATTGGCAGAGGAAGCTCGTAAAAAAGCTGCCCGTGAAAAAGCGGAGAGAGCAGCTGCGGAAGCTAAACGTCGAGCAGATGCAAAGAAGAAGGCTGAAGGATTGTTTAATACAGGTGGTAGTGGTTCTGGAACAGGAAACGGGGGAAGTACCGGTAATCAAGGGCAAACTGACGGTGATCCAAACGGGACAGCATTGGAGGGTTTAGGAGTGGGGTCAGTTGGTGGAAAACTGAGAGGTCGTGGAGGAAAGGGACCGAGTTTCGATCCGGCTGTTCAGGTTCAAGGAAAAATCACCATTAAAGTATGTGTCGATGCCAATGGCCGAGTTAAACCTGAATCTGTAAGGAAAACTCTTTCGAATACGACCATCACTAATCAAACTGTAATTCGTCAGGCTGAAAAAGCTGCAAAGAAATGGAAGTTTAAAGCGGGAGATGAAGCATGTGGAACCGTAACTTATGTGATTAAACTTAAATAAAATTATTTTAGAAAATAAATCTAGGGGTGAGCAATTATTTGTTCACCCTTTTTTATTTTTGGGCGATGAAAAAAGAAAATATTTATACTCGATTTAATTCGACCTTAAATTATATGTACACGCAATTACCAATGTTTCAGCGTGTGGGAAGTCAAGCGATGAAAAAAGACTTGACAAATATAAAATTGCTGTGTGAGCATTTGGGAAATCCTTTTGAGAAATATCCTTGCATACATATTGCAGGAACAAATGGAAAAGGTTCGACTGCTCATTTAATTAGTTCAATTTTACAAGAGCATGGATATAAAGTTGGATTATACACTTCTCCTCATTATCGAGATTTTAGAGAAAGGGTTAAGGTCGATGGGAGATATGTGTCTCGAAAATATGTAGTTGATTTTGTAGAAAACAACAAAGCAGTTTTTGAAAGAATAAAACCTTCCTTTTTTGAAATTACAGTTGCTTTAGCGTTTGATTTTTTTGCGAAAGAAAAAGTAGACATTGCAGTAATTGAAACAGGCTTAGGAGGTCGATTAGATTCAACGAATATTATCACTCCAATTTTGAGTGTGATTACAAATATTAGTTTTGACCATCAGCAATTTTTGGGAAATACATTAAAAAAAATTGCCGGGGAAAAAGCTGGAATTATCAAAAAGAATATTCCAGTTGTGATTGGTGAAACTCAAGAAGAGATCATCTTTGTTTTTGAGAAAAAAGCAAAAGCGAAAAAATCTGAAATCACTTTTGCTGATCAAAATTATCGAGTAGTCAAAAAATCAGAGAACTTGACGCATACAAAATTTGATATTTTAAAAAATGGGAAACCACTTTTTTTCAATCAAAAAATAAACCTTCATGGTGGTTATCAATCAAAAAATATTGCGACTGCGCTCCAAGTAATTGATTCCCTTCCTAGTAGTTTTGAGATTAAAGAGTCAAAAATTAAATCCGCTTTTTCTAATTTAAAATCATTAACAAATTTCAAAGGGCGTTGGCAAGTTTTGCAAAAATCCCCAATTGTAATTTGCGATAGTGCACATAATGAAGCAGGTTTAAGTTTGGCGATGATTCAGCTTAAGTCATTGAAGTTTAGGGAGTTACACGTTGTTTTAGGGATGGTAAATGATAAGTCAATTGAAAAGATATTGAATTTTTTCCCTAAGGATGCAAATTTTTATTTTTGTAAACCAAATATTCCAAGAGGTTTAGATATAGAAATTTTAGCTAAAAAAGCTTTGGCGCTTGGTTTAACAGGGCGACCATATTCATCTGTGAAAAATGCTTTGCGTGCCGCTAAAAAGAAAGCAGAGAAAAAAGATTTAGTTTATGTGGGAGGAAGTACCTTTGTGGTCGCAGAAGTAATTTAAAATATACGATTTAATAATTAATGAAAATTTTCAGATCCAATCTTGTTATTTTATTATTGTTTTCCGTCACACTTGAGATTGGGTTGCAAACTTGGTGGAACAAGCAATGGGGTGATTATGCAAGTCCGACCATTATGTTTTTAGCAGGACTGGCAACTTGTTGGTTGGTATATCGGTTGATTGCTTTTGAGAAACCGTCAGTCCCTATGACTGTAAATCATAAAATTAACGTCCGTAAAATTATTGTTATTATTTCTTTCTTTTTGATAGGAACTATTTTGATAGGGTGGGAGTACCATCAAATTCAATTGGAATTTCCAAGTCAAGGAGATGGAACACGATCAGACGTAATCCCTTCTTTAAAAATTTATGTGCAAAGGTTTTTGTCAGGTGAGTATCCGTATCAACCATTGGTCTTTAATGGTTGGACGGTGATGCCTACTTATTTTCCAATGATGTGGTTGCCTTATTGTTTTTCGGAAATACTAGAAATAGATTATCGTTGGACAGCTTATTTATTTTTTCTGATTCCGCTATTTATGCTTCAATGGCAATTGATAAAACAAGATATTTCGCTTTTTGAGATAGGATTAAAAGTAGCACTTCCGTTTATTTTTCTTTTTTTGTATGTTGAACATTTTCCAGATGTTTTAGGATATGGAGTTGAATTAATGCCTGTGGGATTGTACTTTATATTGGTGTTGTCTATGAAATGGAAAAAATCATATTGGGTGGCATTTCCCATTGTTTTGGTTTTGATGTCGAGATATGCCTTTACATTTTGGTTGCCAGTTTATTTATTAACGATCTGGATGGAGCGAGGATTTAAAGATGTTTTTAAGGTTTCTTTATGGGTGCTTGGAGGAGTTTTGGTAGTTTATGTTATTCCATTTTTATCAAAAAACTGGGATGTTTTTTTTGAAGGTTTAGCCTATTATGGCAAAACAGCGGAGACTGCTTGGCAATGGCAACGAGAGGATGGAAGACCTTTGATTTTGATAAATGGTTTAAGTCATGCCATTTACTTTTATGATTTTGTGGATGGTGATTTAATGAATCGTTTAAGATTAAATCGACTTGTTCATCTAGGAATGTGTTTGATTGTAGCGGCTGGAGTATTTTATTATTATTGGAAAAATCGAAAACGAGGACTAAATGTCTCAATTTATCTCCTGATTGGATTAAAGTTATATTTGGTTGTTTTCTATAGTTTTTTCTATGTCCCATTTTCTTATCTGTTTATGTTACCTATGTTTTTAACTATTCCATTACTATATCAAATACGGTTTTTTTCTAATTCATAATGACTATTAACGGTTAAAGAGGCTGTAATTTAGATTATGTAATCTAATCTGTGAGATAGTATTAAAAACAAAGCAAAGGAAATTAAAGCCATTATTGATTGAAATTTTAGATGAATGCAATAAAATTAAAGAGGATATGGAAACCTAATGATTACTTATTATTTAATATGATTTTTGTACATATAATAAAAAATGTTATTTTTACGTATGAGACTCAATTGTTTTTATTCTCTTAGAAACAATAAAGATATTTCATCAATCACGCCTAGAATAATTTTAAAAAGTTAGTAGATTTTCACTACAATTTATTTAATTGAAACTTTAGGTATTGTTACAAAGTAAAAAATATTTACATCCAAACGCTATAATTGATTTTAACTTAAATGTTTTAGAATCAAATTCCTTTTTTGATGATTTTTTCAGCAACCGGAAGGATTTGAAAAAACTACCTGTTAAAATTACAGATCTCATTGAATTCGATAATTTAAAAGAATTCAAAAAGTCGCTACATTTCATTTCTACAACAAGTAATTCTTATTCAGCTTTTCAAGGGAAAATTAAGACTGGGGAAAAGATGCAATTCATAAAGGTTACCATCAATCATTTCAAGGATGATCGAAAGAAACGGGTAAAACATGCAATAGAGTTGACCTGCCATAAAATTGAAGATAACTCAATTGAACAAAGTATTCCTGAAAAGATACTTGCTAATTCTCAAATCGCGGTATTTACAGTTAATCGAGATTATTGCCTTACTTTTTTTAGTAAATCTGTGATTCCATTACTGAGATTTTTATTAAAAGAAAAACCGGTTATTGGAAAATCCTTTTTTATAAATGAGGAACTAGAAGAAGAATGGATAAATTATTTTAACACTATTTTTTCTGATGAAAAAATATATTTGAATAAAAGTTATCAACAAGGTGATAAAGAGTTTTGTGATCTTTTAACTCTTTCTCCTTTAAAGAATGAAAAAAATGAAATAGAAGGTTGCACCGTCTGTGTAAATGATATCATGCACTTAAAAAAAGAGCAAATACATGATTATCAAAATCACAAAAAATTTCAATATTTGTTTGATAATAATTTTCTGGGTATTGGAATTATAGATGCAAGAAATGTGATGATTCAAGCAAATGATTCACTCTGTAAATTACTAGGTATTTCAAATAATAATTTAGAAAAAATTAAGGCAATAGATTTTATTTCCAATGATGAGTTTCAACTATTGATCGATAATGTCAAGAGAATTTACCAAAAAGAGATTTCCTTCTTTACCTGTGAATTGAAGATTAAATATGATAGTGGTGTGTATAAATATACACAGATCAGTGTAAATGGCTTGTACAAAGATGATAAGTATAATGGTAGTTTAATCACAACGATGGATATTTCTGATCAAAGAGAAATTCAAATAAAAGAGCAAGAATTAAAAGGATTAAAATCTAAAGAAAAGGTCAATTTGAAACTACAATCAATACTTCAAGAAGATTTAGATTCAAGAATTAGAGAATTAACAACTAATCAAATGCTAATTGCTCAAAAGAATAATTTGATAAGAGAGTTAGGTGAAAAATTAACACAATTATCAAAGAAACAGGAAGGTTCACTCAAGACTGAAATTAGAAAAATTGTCACTTCAATAAAACGTCAAAATGTATTTGAAGATGATTGGGGAAATTTAAAAATTCATTTTATTAAAATGCATCCTAGTTTTTTCAATAAATTGATTGATAGAGCTCCTAAAATAACTGAGAAAGATTTACGTCATTGTGCGTATATAAAGCTTGGTTTTTCTGCAAAAGAGACTTCAGGTTTGCTTGGAACTTTGCCTCGATCTATAGAGCAGGCAAGGTTTAGAATAAAGAAAAAACTAAAATTGCCTGTAGATCAAAAGTTGATTGAATATTTACGAAGTATTTAATTATTTTATTTTTAATTCATTACAAATCCCTCCAAGTACAAAGTATTTCCTTTTGATTTTTTTCTAAAAAGAGCAATATTCTTTTCGCTTCTTTTAATGAAATACTTTCATCTGTGGGTAAATTTAGTATATGATAACCAATTTTTTCAGCTAAAGGGAAACTCCCTTTCTTATAATTCCATCGACCTAAATTTTCTCTAATAGGATGGATTGGACTATTTAGCCAATCACCCAATGGAATCTGATTTTGTTGCGCTAATCTTAAAAATGTATCTTGATTTTTCACTAAAATTGGATATTTTATATAGGTATGGGTTGCATAATTAGGACAATAGATAGGAGGTATGTTGAATTTGACAAAACCATTGTTATATAGCGTAGCAACCTTTTTTCGATGTGATAAATTTTTACTAAAACATTGAAGTGCTCTGATCCCAACTTTTGCCTGAATATTAGCTCCTTTTTTTAAATAATTATTTGGCATTTCGGCATTTTCTAGTTCACCTGCATCCGAGCTTCCAGATATGAGTCCACGTCGACTTGCCCATCTATATAATCTCAAAGCTGCCCAATAAATAGATGGTTTTAAAATATTATTTCTGATGAAAATTTGGATAGCCAACATGATTTCATCTTTAGTGGAAGGACTTTTAAATGATTCTTGGATAAATTGAATTTTTTTTGCTAATTCTGGTTCATTACTTAAAACTATTCCACCTATTCCTGTTGAAAAAGGTTTGTTCCATTGACTTGAAAAGAAAGCAGCAGTTGCTGAGGTTCCATTTTTTCTACCTCGATAAGTCCCTCCAAATCCATGAGCACAATCCTCTATTACTTTGATATCATATTTTTTGGCAATATCCAAAATAGGATTTAGGTCAGAGCTCAAACCAAAAGTATTTTGGGCTAAAATTACCTTAGTTTTCTCTGTAATTTTTTCCTCAATTTTTTCAACATCAATATTATATGTATTTGGATTTATACTTGTATAAATAGGTTTGGCACCCAAATATTTTATTGCACTAGGAACAACAACGCAAGTAAAAGATGGCAAAATCACTTCATCTCCAGGCTGGATTTCCATCGCTTTCAATATACAATATAATCCTACCCGGCCTCTCCAATAAAGAGAAACTTGAGCTGGGTCTACATCTAAAAAATCAGCAATCGCTTTTTTATATTTTTTTTTAATCAAAAGAAAATCATGTTTTAGAGATTTTATCTGCCTAGTTTGATTTTGATTTTTTTTTTGAAAAAAAGTACAAATTATGAACACGAATTCGCTTTTTTAATCAAAATACTTTTAACAAATCATTTATCGGCACATTTATTTATTTCGCATTCCTCTTAGAAATTGTAAAGATGGTGAAAAACTTGAATAAGATAGAAAAGAATTAAATGAAAAATAAGAGTCCTATCTAGTTTAGAAGATGGTGGATTTCCAAATGTTTTTTTGAGTCTATTTTGGTTAAAGTATCTCTTGGCACGTTTGATATTTTTACTCAAATCAATCAAGAGGTCACTATTGGATTAAGACATCAACCTAAATTAGTAAAATATCAAAGGCGGTTAAATAAAAAATAACCAGTACCATATGATATCAAAACATCAGTTTAGTGAGACCATAAAAATTTTGTTATCTGTTTGGTTTAGTAATTTATTAGGGATGAAATAAGGATTAGAGGCCAATCAAACACAAGGAAATATAAAATAGTAAGATATTTTATTCCATTATTAAAAGTTATCCTATCTACCAATTTAAATATTCTTTTATCAATATTCTTAAAAATAGAAGAGACATTTGCCTAATTATGGTTTAATTGAGTGAATACCCTAGATAGTGATAATTCAGAGATTGCTTATGTATTTTGTAAACAATACATTTGTCTTATTCAAGTTCAAGGATTTCGGTATATGGAATATCCAAATGGTAATAGGTAAGCGTCACTAGTTATTTTTGAGGGGATCTAGCACCTTTTGTTTTTTTTGTTCAATGATATATCTAATGTCTTTTAATTTTTTGTTTTTTTTACCTTGGATTCATTAGATTCTATTGAAAAAATGGATAATAAATAAAAAAACATATTCAATTATTTTTTATTTGTATTTTTTTTTCTATCTTTGATTTATCCTACGGTCAAAAAAAAGAAATAGAGATTTTACAAAAGATAACTATTCTTTTCTCACACTACATTTTATTTCTCATTTAACTTTAATTTAAAATATATAAATAGCTATTTCCTAGCTAATTATGTTCAGATCATTTTACAATTTAACATTGTATGGTTTAATATTTGTACTTAAAAGATACAAGATATAACAAATCCTTTTGGCAAATTAGGATTTATTTTAGCCGGATCATCGCTTTATTTTTTCAAATTCGATCAATCAATTGATAAATATTTTGTCGTAAATAGATTCCAATTGATTGATTGAATATTAGAAACAGTCTTGAATCTAATATTTTTTCAGATAAATAAATTTTCCTTTTACAAAGTAGAATTTATTTATACCTAAAACCCGTTTTCCTATGGATAAAAATTACAAATTTCAATCTAAATCAAATTTAAATTTTGACGAGTCAGTCGGACAACTCACTGATTTGCAGATGACATATAAACACAATCGACGTAGAAATGAAATTCTTAATGGATTTGTTTTTATGATAGGGATTGCTGGTTTTATAGTGGTATTTATGTTACCCCGTGATGGTGTTTTCAATAATGGTAAATTAGAAAAGTCATTTTCCAATTCCAGTCAATTTGCCTCTAGTTCACTTGCTTTAACTCAAAATACTGAGGATGTCGAACCGGTAGATTTAATGGTCGAAAATCCAATTAGCATCTCAGGCTATTATGAGGCAGGAGAAATTTTGAAATTTGAATTAAATACCTACAAATCCGACAGTAAAGTAGGATATGTGATCCATTTTGGTAATGGAGATTCTGTAGAGATGTCAGAAAAGATTACAAGTTATGTGTATCCCCGAGCTGGAAAATTTGAGGTCAAGGTAATGGCGAAATTCCAACAAGAATCTAAGGAAATATTTAGCGACCAAATCAGGATTGATGATGCAATCGTTGTTAATATAGAAGCTTTTGCAGAATTAAATTGAAATTAACATCTATAGCAAAAGAAAATGGTTCAGAATTATTTAATTCTGAACCATTTTCTTTTGTTATGGAGTTGCTGATAATATTTTTCAGCGTTCGATTAATTTATTTTTCAATTTTAGAGTACACCCAGCCAAAATATTATGTAATCGCTTTACATCAGAAGCTGTGTAATCTTTTACATCGATTAAACTTCCACCAAATTCAGCTTTCTTTTGGTAAGCCACAAATCCTTGTTGACAATTTTGTAAATGAATATTTTCAATAAATACTTTTGACAAATCTTTTGATGCAATTCCTATATTGGAATTTTTAATTGTAGCCTCTAAAATAGTTGCATTTGATTGTTCTCCAACGCTTATACCCTTGTCACCACAATTATCCATTTCACAACCAACTACATAAACATTACTTCCTGAGATATCTAATCCATCATTTATTGTATTTAAAAAATAGGATTGGTTAATAGACCCATTACAAAAATCTAAATCTAGTCCGTCTGATTGTGTTTGATTAAATATACTTCGGTTGATTTCGAAATTACTTCTAACTAAATTTAGTCCATCCTCACAATGGTTCTTCAGAAATGCACAATCGTTTATATTAACTTCTGACTCATAAAAAGTAACAGCTCCTGTTAATTTCCAGTTATTTTTTCTATGTGTGTTCAGATTTTCAAAAATAACACATTCTAGGTTTGAAATGCCATCGGCTTGCAAAATGGTAAAACCATTTGCGGATTGATCACTTGAGGTAATTTTAATTGGATTATCTTTTTTGCCATTCATTTGTACGGGCGAGTAGGATAGGAACTTCGCATTTTTTATGAAATCTAAATGAGTCCCCTCTGAAAAATAAACTACGAACTTTTCAGGAATGATGATATCTTCATCGATTTTAAAAGTTCCTGAATGGAAAAAGACTTTTTGATCTTTAATGGTATATAGGTTATTACTGGAAAAAGGTAATTTTTCTGGTGCAGCAAAAGGTTTTGAATTTGCCTGAGGAATTTCCCAATTTAATATTTTTGAATGAAAAATTTCATCATATCCTAGTACTTTATAAAAAACGAATTTTGAGTTCGCTGGAATCACAGTTGATTGATATTCAATTTGATACCGGATTAAATTCAGGATAGAAATGGATTCTTTTTTTCTTGATTTATCCTTGTAAAAAGGTGAAGTGATAAAGCCAGGTAATACGATAGGCGAAGTAAAATAATTACTTACTTTTTTGTTTTGGAACCCAGTCCCTATTACTTCGATTGGAAGACTATGAATATTCCCTAGTTGAATTAGGCTTTCCCCATTAGGTTTTTTTTGGAGATAAGCTTTTAAAGACAAATTATTGAAAGGGAAAATGTTGGATTGAATGCCAGATAACCGTTTGAAAACCTGATCCTTATCAAATTTGTATAATGGAAACTCTTTAGTTAGAAAATTTGATCGGGAGGCAATTCCATTATCCATTTTTTCTAATAACTTATTTAAATATCCTTCTTCTGAAAATATAAATATATTGTAAATGTATTGTCTTAAAAAAGTAGTGTCAGAGAAGAAGTAATGAATCGGTTCCTGATCTTCTTTGAAATGTTTACTTAATGCACCTTCACTCATTAATAAAAAAGGAGAATCATATGTTGGAAATCCATCAAAACCAACTGGTTCTAATTTATTCAAAACAGGATTAAAATAAAACCTCATATTATGCCATGCAGTACTATGGTGTGCCTGCATCAAATCTACAATCGCAAAATATTTGGCCATTTTATCGGTATCAAAAATTTCTGAGACTGGTTTTCCTTGTTCGATAAAATCAATTAGTAAACTTTGAGCAGTTTCAAATTGTTCTTTCAATAGTGGATTATTGAGTATTTGGTTTTCTTTAAAACCTCGTACCTCAGAACTTAAATAATGAGCAGAATTATTAACATGTGCAATAGGATTCCCCTCCAAATCTCCTAATCGTTTTTTTACATCGGCCCAAAAGCCTTCCTCTGAAAAGCGAACAATGACCCCTTCTCGGCGGGCATTATATTCTGGAAGTTGTTTTTCGAAATGCTCTTCGTATGCATAAACGCCTAATGATTTTCCATTTAATTTTAGCTCTACAAAATCATAACGAGGAGTAAGTATATCTTCTTTTTTCCACCACTGATGTAAAACCCATTCTTGAAGAAATTCACGAGTCTTAGGTGACTGTAAAGAAAATGTTTTTATTTGGTTCCAAGCAAAAGGATCTCTTACTTTTACTCTAAATGACCATTTGTTTTTTTTAAGGTGATCTAACCAGTCTCCTTTTAATCGGAGCTCAATATCCATTGTTTCAGGTTGCTTTGACGATTTGAGAGTTCCTTTGACCCAGTCATTTTCGGCACTTTCGAGTATTCCAACTTGAAGTGCATTCTTTCGTTTTCGATCTAATTTTTCAAATCCTTTATCAGATATGTTTAACTCAATTACTTCAGGTTTAAATTCGGTGGAAATAGTTGCTTCAGAATTGTAATCTTCTTTTTCAATGATTTTTAATTCATCAAAATAGGTTACTGCCCTACCATCGGAACGGGCATATATTTTTAATTCTTTAATTTCTTTTTGAAAAGGAATAGTGATTTTTTTTTCTAACAATTCCCATCCATTTTTTTCTTTGACGGATTTATCTATTTCAAAGTAAAAATTCTTGTTTTTGTCCATAATAACCAAAGCACTTTTACCAGTTTTAGTGCCTATCTTTCTCCATACACTTATAAGGTAAGATCTACCTGGGTGGAATTGGTTGAAATTTATTCCTAAACCGTATTGAAATCCTTCCCCTGTTCCTATTTTGGAGGAAAATTCTCCAGCAAATGCTTCTTCGTTACTTTGAGACTTTGCATTGAAGAAATAATCGCCATGAGAAATGAATTTATTTCCCCGAACCATTTCTGCATCACAATGAATGGTACCCTCAATTTTCCAAGAGTTGAGAAAGGGTAAAGTATACCATACACCGTATATGGAGCCAATGCTACATAACAATATAAATGCAGTAAATATATTAGAGGTCTTTGGTGTGTCGTTTTTGACGATCATACTATCAAATCAGGTTGGTCAATGATGGATAGTTTTGTGTTTGATGAAAGAGCTGAAATATTGTTTTTGAGTAGGTCTAATTGGTTTATAGACTCGGATTTGCAAATGTAAGACAAATCTAAGCCTTGTTCGATCATATCCATTCGTTTTAATTCCACATAGGGTAAAATGTCTGTCAGGATTTTAGTGATTTTTTTTAAATCATTTTCATCTGTTTGGATATTTACATACATTCTATTTTCATTTTTAAAGGCAATTTTGTTGGTTATAATTTTATTAATAAATAACAAACCGATAATCACCAAAAATGAAACGACTGCAAGGATTGGTTGATTAGCACCACCTGCCAAACCAATCCCAATTACAAAAAACAAATAGGTTAATTCTTCAGGATCCTTAATCGCTGCTCGAAAACGAACAATTGAAAGTGCTCCAACTAGTCCTAAAGATAGAGCAATGGAGGATTTAACAATCATAATTACTAGCAGTGTAGCTAAAGCTAATGGCAAAAAATTAGAAGCAAATTTTTTTCGATTAGAATGAGAATTTCCATATCTAATATAAAAAATTCGCAAAATGGAAACCAAAATTGCTACCACAAATATATTCAGAAGAAATTCATCTAAAGGAATATTGGCGTTGAATTCGTTTACGTATTGCTCTTGTAATTTTTGAAGTATATTCATATTAAAATTTATCCAAGAAAATATTAGACAACAAAGATAATAAGTTCATGGACAAAATTAATAATGAGTTTAATAAGATCTGCTAAATTATTGACAAGGGATAAGGGGATTTGTTATTGTCAGGGTTAAAAATAAATAGTATTTTAAAACTTTAAAATGATTACCTGAATCTGATTTTTTAAACTTCTTTTTTATCATTAGTTGCCCATTAATGCTAATTAATGAAGGTTGTACAATCTGATTTTATATTTTAATTATTTAATGATGTTTATCCTGTAAAATAATGATTCAAGTTTAATTCAGTTCTCTTAGTTTATGTTTTTTGTCCAGTTGCTTTTATCTTCTTCATGGGGTTGGTTTTTGCAATAGTCTTGTCTATTATTTTTTTTTGATGAAACATTTTTGAAATATCAGTAAGGAGAAGTTGTTTTAGATATGATATCTTTGTCTTTAAATAAAAATAGTGTTGAAATCAATAGATAATTAAAGTATAATTGCGGAAAGTGAATTCTTGTTTGTCCTAAGAAAAAGATGGAGAAATACAAAACTGTTGTTTTATAAAATCTGTAAAGCTAAAACCAAAATATTCAAACTAATTAAGATTAGGTAAATGAAGTTGCGTCGAAGAAAGCAAGGTTTAGTCAATTTTAAGAAGAGCATATTGAAAACTTTTTAGAGATGGAGAAACTTCATTCGGAAGTTGCTAAGAAAGATATTCTATTTTTATAGCCATTAATTTATTTATCAAAGTGATTGCAAAGTACTTCCTTTTCGATTTTAAAAGGGTTGCAATAAGAATTAATATTGATTCAACAATAATTCAGAGATTTGTAAATTTTAATAAATAGTATCAATTTTTTTTTGAAGATTCTGAAATGTGGATAACTTTTGCGTTTGAAATGACTAAAACCCTTACAAGCAAAAGGAAAATTATTAAAGATATTTTAATAAAAAGCTACCTTTTATGTAAAAAAGAATCTATCTTTGCAATCCTTTTAAAAAACACGTAAATAAATTTAAAATTTCAATATCATGGAAGCTATCAAATATGTTCATGAGCAATTAAAAACAGGGAATGATGTTCCGGATTTCAGACCTGGTGATAATATTGTTGTAAGTTACAAAATTGTAGAGGGAGCTAAAGAGCGAATTCAGCAATTCAGAGGTGACGTTATTCAGATTAACGGTACAGGCGCAACTAAGACCTTTACAGTGAGGAAAATTTCAAATGGAGTAGGAGTTGAGCGTATTTTTCCATTTGGTGTTCCTGCAATAGAGGGCATAAAAGTCTTGAAAAGAGGAAAGGTTAGAAGAGCTAAATTATATTACCTAAGAGAACTAGTTGGTAAAAAAGCTCGTATTAAAGAAAAGCAAAGAAGATAGTTATTATCTTATTTTCTATATAAAAAAACAGTTTGTGAGAATTTCACAAACTGTTTTTTTTTGTAATTATTTTAAACAAATTGGTTTATTACGATTAATCCAGTCTTTTAACATTGATTAAAAATAACTCATTTGCAATTTTAAAATCCTTCACTTCCATATCAGGGAAGTAGTGTTTTGATTTTGATGTGGACACATTTACACTCCTGTAGTTATTAGGGTTTCCCATCAAGATTGGCATGTTGAATTTCTTTACATCTGACTTTAGTACAACACTCACTTCAATTCCATTTTTAATTTCTTTGATTTTGTAAAGCAAAGCAGGAATAGTTGGATATTTTAAATACTGGTTAAAGAATTTAGATAAGTCTCTTTTAAGATAATCACTAGCATAGGTTACAAAATCTTCTGTTGAAATAATTGAGATTTTATTCTTTTGATAAAACGATTTGATTAGGCCAAACCATTTTTTATCATCATTAATAGTGTTTCTAAGTGTATGTAAAATCCAGGCACCTTTATAATAATGATCACTATGTCCCCATCCATTAAAATTGACATTCATTGGGCCAAGGATTGGTTTTTTATTTTTGATAAGCATTTTTTGCATATCTAAATATCGAAGAGCTTCATCAAAGTTATACATGTATTCCACGTATAATGCCTCAGAATAAGTACAAAAGGATTCATGAATCCACATCTCTGCATGATCAGCACAACTAACACTATTTCCCCAGTATTCATGCCCTGTTTCGTGGATAATTATGTAATCAAAATCAATTCCGTCTGGAATTAATCCTCCCAAGTACCCGCGCATATATTGATTGCCGTAGGCGATAGCACTTTGATGTTCCATACCGAGGTATGGAGTTTCAACCAATGCGTAGCCATCATTCCAAAATGGGTATTTTCCAAAAAACTTTTCGTAACAGGCCAACATTGGTTTAACTTGTTGAAAATGCTTTTTTGCTTTCTTTAAGTTTTCAGGAAGGACGTAATAGTCAAGTTCAAGATCTTCACCATCATTACTTTTATAAGTATCAGAAAAGTGAGCATAATTAGTGATATTAAGTGTGATATTGTAGTTGTTTATTGGATATGATACGAACCAATTGAAGCGAGTGAAACCGTTCTCTTTTTGGGTGTTTTCCAAATTCCCATTGGATATGCAAGTCAACCCATTTGGAACAGCCACTCCAATTCGAATACTATCTGGTTCATCATATAGGTGATCTTTGTTGGGGAACCACAAACTTGCTCCAATCCCTTCACAGGATACAGCAACCCAAGGATCACCATTGCTGTTTTTTCTCCATACGAATCCTCCATCCCATGGTGGGTTTTTGGCAGAAATCGGAGCACCTTCGTAATGCACTATAAATGAATTTTTGGTTCCTTTTTTCTGTTTGGGAAAATCAATGAAAACTGCATTGAATTTTCGAGTGAAGCTCAATTTTTTTCCTTTAAATAGAATCTTATTAATCTTCAAATTGTCAAATAAGTCTATTTGGATTTTAGTAAAATCATCTACTGCTCGATAATAAATTTCATTGTAACCGCTGATGTATTTTTTTTCAATATCCACTTTGATTTGTAGATTGTAAAAAGTAACATCGTAGCAGGTTCTCTCAGGGCGGAGCATTCCTCTTAGCGTATCTGCTTCTGTGAACTTATAATTTTTAAAGAACTTCTTTTGCGAAAAAGAAGGTTGCAAGAAAGTAAAAAGTAAAAAGAATATTAGGGTGCGCTTCATTATTAAAGAAAGTTGTGCGTGTTATTTTGGTGGGTTGTAAAAAGAATATTTTTTCATTGCTTTTGTGGTTGCATTGTCCAACCATTTATCTGGAAGCATGCTGAATAATTTATATTGCCATGATTTTTTAGCAACTAAATATCTGATTTTAGGATTTTTTCCAGCTATGCCTGTGTGAACTATTTTAGCAACTTCCTCTGAAGGGATTGCTGCTGCTGCAATTTTTTTCAAACTCTTAGCTCTTTTACTTAATATTCGAGCATAGGGAGTGTCTGCATAATCTATTACTTCGTTAGAAAGTGCTTTACTCCAAATAGGAGTTTTAATTGGACCAGGTTGAACTATGATAACTTTTATTCCAAATAGAACTAGCTCTCTTCTCAAAGCATCTGACATTGCTTCTAATGCAAACTTGGAGGCAGCATATGGACCAGTAAAAGGAGGGGAAAGTATTCCATTTACTGAGCTAATTTGAATGATACGTCCAGGTTCATGACTACAATTTTCAGTTGCCCCCAAAAGAGGTAAAAAGGCATTAGTTACCCTGTGAACTCCCAATACGTTTACATCTAACTGATAACGTAATTGTTCTGTTGTTACATTTTGCATCGGCCCAGAAACAGCAATACCAGCATTGTTGACTAATCCTGCTAACCCATTTTGGCCTACAATTTCTTGGACTATTGGAACTGAATTTTTGATAGCTGTTTCATCAACTACATCAAAAATTAATGCTTTGAAATTTTTACCAAAATCATTTTCTAGTTTTTCAGCATCGCTAGATTTTCTTACACTTCCGAAAACGAAAAACCCTTTTTCTAATAAATATTTAGCAGAGGTGTATCCTATACCTGTAGAGGCTCCTGTAATTAAAACGTATTTCATTTTTTTTTGGTAAATATCGAAAAATATATTGAAACCGAGTGTTTTTTATTTTACTATGTTCTCCTAGTATTGGTGAAGTAAACATTCCTTTTTTTCAAACGTTATTATTGAATATTAAGATATAATGAATCACTAAGTAATATATGAGAGTTCTTCCATTGATTATTCTACTTTTTCTTTTTGACTATTTTGCATTCAATGCATTCGCGGCTATTTCTGAAGACTGGTCTAACTGGGGGAGAACAATAGTAAATACAGTTTATTGGATGCTCCCAATTTTAGCTGTTGGATTAACTTATTCTTTTTCTACCGGAGCTACAGCAAATTGGAGTAAAAATACTTTTACTATAGTTCGCTCAACAATTATGTTGAGTTATTTTTCCAAGTTTTTGATCATTGCGGTATTAATATTGGGAGATATTGGTCAATTAGTTTTTTCACTCTTTAAATCAATAACCGATGAAGTTGCCTTTGATTATGGGCGAACAAAGTTGGTTTCTCAAATTGCAGTTGCCATTGGTGTAACTCCTTTTTTTATATTGCTATATGGAATCTTAAGGAATCAATATCGGTATAAAATTTATAAAACTATGGTAACTATTCCTGATTTGCCAAAAGCATTAGAAGGATTAAAAATTGTCCAAATTTCAGATATTCATTCAGGTAGTTTTACAAAAAAACATCCGATTAAGATGGCTATTGATATGATTAATGATCAGAGAGCAGATTTAGTATTTTTTACAGGAGATTTGGTGAATTCGGTTGCGCATGAAATGGAGCCTTTTGTTGATGTTTTTGATAAGATAAAATCACGATATGGTATTTTTTCTATTTTAGGGAATCATGATTATGGTGATTATGTTCGTTGGGAAAGTACCGCACATAAAATGCAAAATTTTGAAAATTTGAAAAATATTCACTCACGGTTAGGCTGGGATTTAATTTTAAATGATAATAGATTAGTAAAAATTAAAGGAGAAGACGTTGCCGTAATCGGTGTAGAAAATTATAGTGCTCACGGCAGATTCATGAAATATGGAGATTTAAAAAAAGCAAATAAAGGAACAAGTGATGCAGGGTTGAAATTGTTGCTTTCACATGATCCGTCCCATTGGGAAGATGAAGTTTTAGAAAAATTTAAAGATATTCATATTACTTTTTCAGGGCACACGCATGGTGCTCAATTCGGTTTCGAAATACCTGGAATCATAAAATGGAGTCCAATAAAATATATTTACAAGCAATGGGCCGGACTTTATCGGAAAAACAAACAATATTTATACGTTAATAGGGGTTTTGGTTTTTTAGGATATCCAGGAAGAGTGGGGATTTTACCTGAAATAACGGTAATGGAGTTACGGAAAGAATAAATTGTCAGTTGGTTTATTATTTTATTTGACAATGAAAAAATCGAGATAGCTCCTCTTTTTAACAATTAAAAGAGAACAAAACTTAATATACATGAAATTCTTAAAATTTACACTTCCTTTACTTTTACTGGTTACGCTTTTCCTTACATGTGAAAATGGATCGAATGCTGACATTAAAACCTTAGACCCTACCTTATTAATCGGAAAATGGGAACTAACAAGAGCAACAGTAAATAAAATTCCAAGCGCTCGTTTAGATGGAGCTTATTTTGAATTTGCAGATGGAGGTATTCTAAAAACAAATATATTTGGTTCTGAGGAGGAAGGAAATTACGAAATGTCAATTGAGAAGGAAAATTTAATACAACGGACCGGAAAAACAATAGAATACAATGTTGAAAAATTAGTCAAAGATTCTTTGATTATGAATATGGAAGTTGCTTCCAAAAAGTTTGTTGTTTTATTGCAAAAGTCCTGAAATAAATAATGGGTGTTAACTTATTAAGTGATAACAGCGCTTAAGAGTTTGGTTAAGATAATACATCCTCTTCCCGAATTTTAACAAATTCATGGTTTGTAACTTTGATCAATTTATCTATTTTTTAAGAGTCAAAAGATTTACGATGAAAAAGATTTTCCAATTTGTGTTTTTTTTTATGCTATGGTCTTTCTCTAGCCAAGCTCTGGATGCCAGTATCACCTATTCAACTTTTAAAAGTCCAACTCAAAATTATGTTGAAGTTTATTTGTTTGTAGTTGGTAAAACGGTGACGTATACTCCAAATTTAGATTCTACTTTATACCAAGCAGGGGTTGAAGTGGTGATTTTATTTAAACAAGGGGAAGAGATTATTAAGTTTGATAAATATAATTTGAATTCACCAAAGAATAGTTCGAAAGAGGACTTTGTTGATCTGAAGCGTTTTGTTTTGCCAAATGGAAATTTCAAAATTGAAGTATCTATTAAAGATAATCAGGATGTAGAAAATGTGGTGCGTTATGATGGCACAATAAAAATGAACTATCCATTAGATGCCAATGTATTGTTACAATCTGATATTGAATTACTGGCTTCTGTGAAAAAAGCTGATAATGAGGAAAATATTTTGGTGAAAAATGGTTTTTTTATTGAACCGTTACCGCATAATTTTTATCATAAAAATTTAGATAAATTAATTTTCTACAATGAAATTTATGATACAGATAAAAAAATTGGTGATGATTTTCAAGTTTCTTATGGAATCGAAATGCTTGTGAACAACAAAGTCAAACCCATTATTATTGGACATAAAAAACGAAAACCACAACCGATTAATGTATTAATTTTACAGATGGATATTAAGGACTTACCTTCTGGTAATTATATGTTCTTTGTAGAAATTAGAAACCGAGCGAAAGAGTTGCTTTCGAGAAAAACGGTGGAGTTCAATAGAAGTAATCCTTATCTTCAAGCTTCTCACGAAGAAATTGAAAAAGTAGAAGTGAAAGATGAATTTGTAGGTAAACTTTCTAGAAAAGAGTTAAGATATAGTTTGAAGGCAATTGCACCCTTGGTCAAGGATGGAGATGTGGAGTTGTTGAATTCTGTTATTGTAAATAAAGATTCTACTGTTCAGCAACGTTTTTTATTTAATTTCTGGGTAAATCAAAACCCAAATAATTCTGAAGTAACCTATAAGGCATTTATGGAGGTAGCCAAGGCTGTGGATAAATTGTACCCCTCAGGATTTGGTTATGGATTTGAGTCTGATAGAGGAAGAGTTTTTATAAAATATGGACGCCCTAATGATGTGATTAAAGTAGATAATGAGCCAAGCGCACCACCTTATGAAATATGGTTTTACAATGATTTTCCTCAAACAAATCAAGCTGATGTGAAGTTTTTATTTTACGCACCTGAGTTGGGCACAAACTTTCGATTGTTACATTCTACAGTTAGAGGAGAGACAAACAATCCCCAATGGCAATTAGAACTTTATAAAGCTGTTCCTAATGAAATTAGGGGTTCAAATTATATTGATGCTACTGGTGTCTCAGAAAACTTGAATCGAAGAGCAGCGGAATATTTTAATGAAAATTAGTTTAAAATGAAGTTTAGTATCGACAAGCTATACCTTGTCGATACTAAACTTCAGTGATTATTAACCTCCTAGGATATTGAAATCGTTCATCCTTTCAATTTAATATCTATTATTTTTTATTGATATAATTTGAAGATACCCCACGAATTAAATTAGTTGTACGTTTTTTTTCGCTTGATACGAATATTTCAACATTATAATTAGGTTTAACCATCTGGCATATTGTTTTTTCCTAAAAAAAGTTGCTGAAATTAACACTATGCTGTTAATCTCAAAAGCTTAAATGGTCCAACAAGAATTGTGTAGCTTACTGAAAGACACAACATCAATAAAAATATATTTAATTATAGTTAGGTATTTTTAATGGTAATGAATAATATTATTTTGAAATAATATGAGAGTGTATAATATATCGAAACTGATTGCCGTTCTAGAATTGGTCTTGCATAACAAATTTAGAGAGCTTTAATTCGATTGTTCGAGATAAAGCTCTTCCTTTTCTCAACTACTCTGAGTTCTTTTTTCAAATAAAATTATAAAAGAAAGTAGTATTTTTTTCCTTACTTTTGTCCAAATCAAATTCAAATAACAAACATATTAAACCTTGATTTATAGTTTTGTCAGACCAATTGCGGCTCTCGCTTTAAAAATATTTTTTCGTAAAATTTACTTTACGAATAGGAATCGAATTCCGGATGGTAAGCCGCTAATTCTTGCTATAAATCACCCTACCGCTTTCATTGAACCTTGTATTTTAGCTTGTTTCTTGCCAATCAAATTATATTTTTTAGTTCGTGGCGATTTGTTTAAAAAGGCACATTTTAGAAAGATGTTAAATTTGTTACACATGGTTCCAATTTTTAGAAAGCAGGAAGGATTGGATCAATTGAGCAAAAATGATGAAACTTTTGACTTTTGTTATAAGGCACTAAAAGATCATAAGACTGTTGTTATTTTGCCAGAAGGAAAAACGATTCAAGAAAAGCGGTTACGACCTATTCGGAAAGGACTAGCTCGGATTGCTTTTGGAACGTATGAAAAATATGGAGATATTGATTTGCATATTGTTCCAATTGGTGTGAATTTTACTGAAGCAGATAAATTTAGATCTGTTGCGATGTTTGATGTTGGAGAATCCATTAGACTAAAAGACTATTACGATCAATATCAAGAAAATCCACAACGGACAATTCGCAATTTGACAAATAAAGTAAAAGAAGGTTTGGAAAACCATATCGTTAATATACCAAATCCAAAAGATGATGAGTTAGCCGAAGATATTTTTACTCTTTTGAGAAATAATCACCCTGAGAAGATTTTTCCCATCGTTTCGGAAGATCGGCAACTACTAGAAGGAGAAATGGATATTGCAAATTATGTAAGTCAAATGTCAGAGGACGAAAAATCCGATTGGTCAGATAAAATAAAACGATACTTCTCTAAAGTAGAAACTAATAAAGTGAAAGATCGAGCGTTGCAAGATGCTGGTGTTTACAATTGGAAAAATACTTTGTTATTAGTTTTAGGGTTTGTACCATACTTTTTAGGTTATTGGTCTAATTATCCCATCTTTGGTTATGCTAAATACGTATCTAAAACTAAAGTGAAACAACTTGAATTTAAGGCACCGGTAGCCTTAGCTGTTGGATTAGGGTTAAGTATTCTTTTAATGTTATTTTTAGTTTCGGGTGGATTTTATTTGTGGGGTTGGTGGTCAATTCTTGCGTTATTATCTTTGTTTTATTTAGGTCGATTTTCGTTAGTATATTTAGAATTTTGGAATAAATACAGAGATGCTAAGGCGGTTAATAAATTAGATGAGTTAGTATTGAAAGAAATAAATAATGATCGTGAAATAATAGTAAAGATGATTAGTGAGATGGCATTAGTAAGTGTTTGACTTTTTGTTAAAAGTTATTTTGAGAATCAGTCTCAATGAGATGAGTCTTTTTTCCGATATTCCAATAATAATTCCTTCGCGCTTGCATTACCCATTTCTTTGAAATAATTTTTTTGCAACAATGCTCTTGCAGCATCTTCTACAGGTATATTTGGGTAGTAATTATCTCTCGCATAATGAACATACTTCATCAGAAAGAAAGCATTAAACCATCGAAAGAAACGTCCACCGAAAGTGGCTGGTATTTTCGTATTTGATTGAATTTCGGCTAGTTTTGCATTAAAATTGTTGTGATCTAAAAAGGTACGAATAGATTCGGGTAAGTTTTTTTTCATCATTTCTATTTGCTCATCTTTGAATGAAAGTAGGTTAGGTGCGATAGAAAGGAATGGTTTTAATTCTTCAAAAATTTTAAAATTGTAGGTCGAATATTCTGATGTTATTTTTAATTCTTTTTCTGCTAAAATCTCCTTTACAGCTTTACCTGTACCAAAAGGAACTCGGTCTGAACAACGAGGAGAGGGGATTGTTTTAGTTTTATTCAATTCAGTATGAGCATTAAGAATTGTAAACTTATGAAGGAAATAAAAGTCTTCACCCGCTTTTCTTTTATTCATTCCACTCTGTTGTTGGTAGGCATTACAACGTACTGCCATGCTCGATCCAATCGTCTGAAAAGCTAAAGGGAACCCTGCAAATTTTTGTGCGTGAATATAGTATCGCAAGTGTAATTCATACTTTGTAATAGCATCATAAATTTCAGATTCATACTCATTTCCTTCGAGAGGATGTTCAAAGTGAATACCACAAGTTTGTGTTTTTGGATTTTGGATAAAGTGCTCTTCAATGGCTTGTAAATAGTTATTTTCACACAAACTATCTGCATCAAAACAAATAATCACTCCTTCGGATTTCCCAACAGATTCAAGTCGTCGAACAGCTTCGTCCATTCCAATTTTTCGAGCAGTTCCAACACCAGCAATTTTCTTTGGAAGATTAGATTTGTAAATTATATGGAATTGTAAATGTTGCAGCGTTATATTTTCTTTTGCCCAAGTTGTTGCTTTTTCAAAAGTTGTTAAATTTTGTGCTTTAATTTCATCAGTAGTTCGTTCACCATCGTTCACTACGACGATAACTTCGGTAAAACAGTTAGCTGCATTACAATTTTTTATACTCCTCAAGGTTTTTATCAATTCCGTTTCATTGTAGCAGGGAATAACTATAACCATACCTAAATTTTTAGGAGCAGGTTCATCAATTAATTTTTGAAAAAGAGCATTTTTTTCAAGATAAGTTGCCATCTATTCTTTTTCGTTTGTTGTTGGAGGGGAATTAAAATATTCAAGATCAAAGGCTTTAGCAGTCCATTGTTGAAATTCACCATTACCCACAATATTTAAGTACTTTTCAGCAACTAAATCATTTAACTGGTTATAATCATAGATGGTCAAACTATTAAAATTACCATTTATTAAGACTTCTTCTTCAATAATTTTATCATTTTCATTTCGTTTAACGAGCGACTTCTTTTTCATATTCTCTTTAGGGTAAAAGGTTTCAGTACCAATAACCTTTCCTTCCTCATCTTCTATTATTTTTTGATCTACAATTAAATCTTCATCCTCTGAGTAATAGATTTGACCTCCAGTCATTTCACCTGCTTCATCGTATTTAAAAGTGGAAGTAGTTGCATCTTTATCTGCAAATTTTTCCTCTTTTTTTATAACATTATTATTGATGTCGTATTCGTAATTTGTTAATATCCATGGAGTAGTAAAGTCATTTGTGTCATATTCAACCTTTTTGAGGAGATTGCCATCTGAACTATATTCATAATCAATCTTACTTTCTACCTCACCATCATCATTGAGGATTGCTTCCAGTTTTAATTTACCTTCAGCGGTATATTCAAATTTTGTAGGAACAAAGCCCCCATTTTGAAAGTGTTCTCTTTGTTCTGTTTTTCGTCCAAATTCATCATAAATGAATTCCCATATTTGCTGGATTTGATTGACATAATCAGTCTGCTTAGTTTCTTGCAATAAATCATTTGCAAAAGTATTCTCTATTAAAATATCTATCTCTCCATCATTATATACTTCTTCTCGAATCACATTTCCTTTTTCATTTAGGTGAGCAATGTTGGTTAAGTTTTTCTCAATAATTACTCCATCAGAATCACAGGTACAATCGTATATTTTTCGTTTTTTTAATCCTTTCTTCATTCTTTACAATTATTGATTAATAATATATTTTTATGTTGGAGTATAGAAGGAGTTTGATCCATAGTCGCATGGAGTAAAAAACTCTGCGAAACTGTGGATCAAACTCCTTCTATGCTTAATGATGAAATCAACGTCCTCGAATAGTTCGAATTAGAATAGGCAACAAAGATAGAAGAATAAGAACAGTTCCAATACTCGCTGCTATCACAATATTTTGTTCTACTCCTTTTTGTTTTAAAATGATTCCGGCAAATGCCCAAATCAACACTAAACTATAAGCAATATCGCCTCTTGAATTTAACATTTTTTGCCCAATCAAAGTTGCAATGAAAATCATCCCAACTGTCCAAAATATTTCTGAAATTCCAAATCCATCCCAATTAATACTAACTAACAATGCAGTTACATTTGCGATTGTTGCCACAGTTATCCAGCCTAAATAAATACTAAATGGAGTATGTACAAACCACTTTACACCAGATGAAACCACACTTTGACCAATTCCTAAACGTTGATAGATTATAATCAATAAAACCAAAAATGAGACCATTACTCCTACCGATATTTCTACATAATGATAATGCCAAGAGAATATCCAAGTGATATTGGCAATACATGTTAAAAGGAAGAATGGACCAATTTTGGAAAACCAAGGTGTAGAATCTTGTGGGTACTTAAATAAGTCCTTGGATTGATATATAAGGAAGCCCAAAAGAAATAAGTAAATCAAACCCCAAATTGAAAAGGTAATTCCTGCAGGAACAAAAAGATTAGGGAAAGAGTCCGAAATTTCACCAGGAGTTTTACCATTGATGGGTAGCGAATTGGATAAATAATTGACATAAATCATCGCTCCAAAAGCGAGGATGTTAAGAATTTGGAGGAGTTTTTTCATATTGTAAATTGATTGATGTTTGTTTTTTATTATTTAATTTAGCATTTAACAACCTCACCAAAGCTACTAGAATTTTTTGCAAAAAAAAATCCTTTTTTCGAGTTAATAATATCAATAAAGTTGGATGAAATACTCTTTTAACCTAGAAGTAATTGTTCTGTTATGTCAAAAATGGGAATTACAAATGAGTTTAAATAAATAGTGATTGATAGAAACTCATTTGTAAGTATATTGTTAAATTTTGTATAGTCAATTGCCTCTGTTTATGTTATAATCCTTTGGTCAATCAGTTATTTATATATTCAAAGTTAGTAATACTATTGAATTTATAAGTCAATTTTATATCGATTTTCTGTATGATTTCTGGTTGTATCAGAAACAGTTTTGAAAGTAGATGTGCCCAATTAAACCTACCCTCAGGAAGTGTTTTAGCTTCTATTGCTGTTTCAATAATTAACTAAAACGTGGGTTTGTCTCTCGAAGAAACTAAATAAATATTTTAAAAAAAAATACAAATAAATTTAAGGATAAAAGGTAAAGGTAAATAGATTTTCGGAAGAATGTGGAATCTAAATAAAGCTATGTATATATTTGAAAAAAATACTTTGGTGAAGTATATCATTCTTCTATCTTTGTATCAAAATCAAATAATATACCGCTAGACTTGGATGATTTTGTTGCTCGGAAAAGCGAATTTCATATACAATAATTAGGAAAAGTAATTTAAAATCAACTTTAGCAAAGCTATAATTATGTTATCAATCATTTACTAAATTTTTATTTCAACATATTTTGAAAAAAACAGCACTTCTTGAACTTCATTATTTACCACCTGTTCAATATGTAAGTAAATTGTTACAATATCCGAAAGTAATATTGGAGCAGCATGAAAATTACTCTAAGGGTAGTTTCCGAAATAGATGTCACTTGGCTAGTTCCACAGGTTTGTTAAGATTAAGTATTCCCCTCGCAGGAGGGAAAAATCAACAACAACCAATTCGAGAAGTAGAATTAAAATATGATGAACCTTGGCAGAATCAACATTGGACTGCGATTAAATCTGCTTATGGAAAATCACCTTTTTTTGAACATTACGAACATCGGTTTCTACCAATTTTTAAAAAAAGATATAAGTACTTATGGGATTGGAATTGGGATTTGTTACAATTGATTTTGGGTATAATTTTTTTAGATAAAGAAATGGAATTAACAGAGAAATTTGAGAAAGACACATGTGATAAAGTAATCGATTTACGCAATCGAATTTCTCCAAAGAAAAATAAAAAAATGGAGGATACTGGTTTTAACCAGGTAAAATATGTTCAAGTCTTCGAAGCAGAAAATGGATTTTTACCTAATTTAAGTATCTTAGACTTGATATTTTGTGTAGGCCCAGAAGCAATAATTTATTTAGAAAGAAGTGTGGTTAAAGTGTGATACTTTCAATGCTTTAAGTCATGTACAAGTGATTAGAAGCCAAAATAGAAAGAAATATGGATCATATAATAAATGATAATCTTCAAAAATATAAAATTCAAATCGACCAAATTGTAAGGGAACTTCACGATTTGACTATTGATATTTCCCATACAGAATTAGAAAAAGTGGTTAGTGATTTACGAAATCGAATCAATGAACCATTTATGTTTGTTATCGTTGGTGAGGTGAAAGTGGGGAAAAGTAGTTTTGTCAATGCATTATTAGGGAGTGATAAAGAAATATGTAAAGTTTCACCTGCACCAATGACAGACACCATTCAGCAAATTATTTATGGCGAAAAAGAAGAGATTATAATGGTAAGTCCTTTCTTAAAAAAAATAACTCAGCCTGTTGAAATACTGAAGGAAATTGCGATTGTCGATACACCTGGAACTAATACTATTATCGATCTGCATCAAGAAATTACAGAACGATTTATCCCTGCTTCAGATCTGATTGTTTTTGTTTTTGAAGCTAGAAATCCTTATCGACAATCGGCTTGGACCTTCTTTAACTTTATTCATGAAGATTGGAGAAAAAAAATAATTTTTGTTTTGCAACAAAAAGATCTATTGACTGAAGAAGATTTAAAAGTAAATATTCAAGGTGTGCATGATTATGCGGTGAAAAAAGGAATTCCTGATCCAATCACTTTTGCGGTTTCAGCAAAATTAGAATTAGAAAATAGTCATGAAGCTAGTGGATACTTACCTTTGCGTGCATATATAAAAGAAAATATTACTGGCGGAAAAGCACCTGGATTAAAATTACAGAACAATATCACCACTTCTAAAAATATCAACGAACGAATTTCGAGTGGAGTAAATGATAGGAAAAAGCAATGGGAATCTGATATAGTTTTCCGAAATATCATTACTCAAACACTTGATGAACAATCTGTGAAATCTAGTGCTCAGGTAGATCAATTGGTAGGTAATTTACTTTCTACTTACGATCGAATTACCTTCAAAAAGCAAACGGAATTGAGTATTGGTTTGTCTTTTGTTTCTCTTCTTCGACGACAAATTCGTTCAATTTTTATCAAAAAAGAAAACCCTCAAAAGTGGTTGGACGATTTGGCAAATAGTTTCGATCAAGAGTTAAATTCAGAGTTAAAAAGCAAACTCAATGATGGTGTAGTGGAGATCGCCAATAGTATTCAGCAGATGGGAAAAATGATTGATTTGAAAATTCAAAATAGTCAAACTATATTAAAAAATAATCATGACATATTTAGCGATATTGCTGAGAGACGAAGTAATGTGTTGATTGATTTGCAAAAAACATTTGCAAACTTTATGTCGAAGTCTGAAAATTTTATTGATCAGGAACTATTTGGAGATAAAGAAAATTTAGTTCCTAATTTAGCTACCGGTAGTGGAATTGCAGCAGTAGGAATTATTCTTTCAACTTTTTTGAGTGGAATGGTGGCAGATGTGACTGGTGGAATATTAACAGCGGTTGGGTTGCTTTTTGCAGGAGTAAGCATGGGGAAAAAGAAACGTCAAATTATAGGAAGTTTCAAAGAAGCAATTGCTGGTGGAAGACTTCGGTTGGATAGGGAGGTCAACGAGAAACTAAAAACATACATTTCAAATATTAAGGGAAAAATTGACGCTAATTTTCATGAATTTGATAAGTTAATCGAAATGGAGGAAATACAAATTAAGCTTTTGGAACAAAAATATCAATCGGTTGAAAAAAGATTAGAAAAGCTAGAAAAAATGATAAAATAAGAACTATTGAAATAATGATTTTAAAAAAAAGTATTAATCTGTTGAGATTAGTACTTTTTTTATTTTACTAACCGGATAAGTCATGGTGTCAATAATCAATGTTTTAGGTTTTTGAAATAAAGACTAATCTATTTTTTTACTCTTAATTTTCTGATTAAATTTGTAAAAAAAAGAGTTAATTAAATGGAAAAACCATATATCATAGGAATAACCGGAGGGAGTGGAAGTGGGAAGACCTCATTCATTAAGGCATTGAAACAATCTTTTTCTAAAGAGGAAATATGTTTTTTATCGCAAGACGATTACTATTTAACTAAAGATCATCAAAAAAAAGATGATGAAGGAATTGAAAATTTTGACCGCCCAAATTCAATTGATAAAAAATCATTTGTTCGAGATGTCAAAAAATTAATGGCTGGGGAGACGGTAACTATTGAAGAGTATATGTTTAACAACATAGAAGTTGAGCCAAAAATGTTAACTTTTGAACCAGCGCCAATTATTATTGTTGAAGGGATTTTTGTTTTTCATTATAAGAAAATGAGGAAACAAATGGATATGAAAATTTTCATAGAAGCTAAGGAAAACCTTAAAGTAATTCGTAGGATAACACGGGATCAGGTGGAAAGAAATTATCCATTGGATGATGTATTGTATCGATATAGAAAACATATTTTACCTGCCTTCGAAAAATACATTTTGCCTTATCGTGATAGTGCAGACATGGTGATTAATAATAATACAAATTTCAATAATGGCTTGGAGATGGTCAGAGGTTTCCTGAAAAACAAAATCGTTGAATTAAAAGAGGGGAAATAAGGTTTACTTATGTTCTGAATTATTACTACCTAGCTTAATTGAATGTGAACGAAGTGAAAAAACTAATTTTATATTTCATGATTTTCTTGATTACAACATTTTTTAGTTTTAAGTCCAATTGCCTTGAAGCTCAAATTGTTAATATTGAAAATAAGAGGTCTAGTCTAACTGATACCTCTGGCGTTTTCGGGTACCTGTCTTTAGGAGCGAATTTTGTAAAAAATGCGAAATCTATTACTACTATTTCAAGTGATACAAGAGTAGAATTTTTTAAAAAAAAAGGTAGATTTCTTTCTTTGATTAACTATAATTTAATTCGAGCCAATTCAGATCGATTTATTGATAATGGTTTTTTGCACCTGAGATACAATTATAAAGTCAATAAGAAAATTGAATATGAAATTTATTCACAAATTCAGTTTAATAATCAGGTCAGATTAACACTCAGGGTATTGACAGGGACTGGTTTACGGTTACAACTTTTTAAGACTGAAAGGCAGCAAGTTTATTTTGGGCTTTCCTATATGTTTGAATATGATGAAATTGAAATTGTCTCAGGTGTAGGTTCTTTTTTTTATGATCACAGGATGAGTGCTTATTTTTCAGCCTTGATTCAGCCATTTTCTGATAATGTTACCATCTCAAATACGACTTATTATCAACCTGTTCTGAATAGTTTGTCAGTTGTAAGATTATCATCACAAACAAGTTTAACTTTTTTTCTTTCCAAGCGACTTCGATTCTCAACCATATTCAGTATAACAAACGATACTAGGGTTCCTGAAAATGTACCCGCAACATATTATAGTATGAGAAATGGGGTTAGGTGGGATTTTTGAAACAAGGATGAAGGTGTGTTTCTGATTATCTACTATTTATTTATTCCACAATCCAAATAAATATTTTTAAAAAAGGAGTATTATATAATTTTTTTTAATATTAATTAATATTTTTTTTGTAAAGTGTTGATAGTCAGTTTTTATAGTAAAAAATATTTTTCTGCATTTTTAAATAAAATAGGATTTTTCATTAATTAGTAATAACTTTGCACTAATAACTAGAGTTACCGAGTATTTAGCAATTTCTAATTAGTGTTATTTGAAGTTTTGTTTAATTTCTTTTGTCCCTAATTTTTCTCTGCTCCTCGCTTGTTTTCTCGTTTTTTTTAATTTTTTAAATTTTTTTTAGATGAATATTTTCGTAGCAAAATTAAATTACGATACTCGCGAGGGTACGCTACAAGACCTTTTTTCAGAGTACGGTACAGTTGATTCTGTAAAGATTATTAATGACCGTGATACTGGAAGATCCAAAGGATTTGGATTTGTTGAAATGGCTGATGATGGAGAGGGACAAGCTGCTATTGATGGGCTTAATGATACTGAAGTAGACGGCAGAACAATTGTTGTGAAAAAAGCTGAACCAAGGAATAATGATCGTAGTGGCGGCGGTGGTGGTGGCTACAACCGCGGTGGCGGTGGCGGCGGTGGATACAACCGCGGCGGCGGCGGTGGATACGGCGGCGGCGGTGGATACGGCGGAGGAAGGTACTAAGAATTAGTGTCCTACTTCTAATCACAAAGTAAAGCCTCGAAGTTTACTTCGAGGCTTTACTTTTTTCATTTTAAAAGACTTTTTTTAGATCATATGATCTCTTCAAATTCTTCTTCAGCTTCTTTTGGAGAAATATTACTCAAGGCACTATTTTTAAATTGATGCATCTTTTGAAACTCAGTCAAAACGTTTTTCACAAAACTATTGTTCACCATTTCTTTAATTTTTTCCATATTATTTAGCTCATCCATCTCCCGGAACTTATAGGTTTGTTCATACATACCGGTTTCAAATTTTATGGAAGTTTTATTATCCATCTTGAATACAGTAATTTTTAAATTAGGATGTTCGATGTATCCGATGATTCTCATAATTATTTTTTTTGCCTAAGAATTATTTTTGAAAGCTTAGAATTAATATTTTGAGTCATTGTTTGGTAGACTTCTATGAATTCTGGAAAATGTTTTTTTAAATATTTTAAATGTAATTGGATGGTTGTATTATCACCTCTTTTTGCAGGTCCAGTTTGCATTTCATGTGGGGATTGTACAATTATTTTATCGACGGTTTCCTGAATTAATGGTTTTAATAAGTCGAAGGGTAATTTTTCAGTAGATGTTATTTTCTCTCCAATAGTAAAAAGATTGTTGGAGAAATTATTTACAAACACGGCGGCGATGTGCAAAATACTCCTTTCTTGATCATTAATTTGATGCACACTCTGAGAAATTCTTCGCCCTAACTTCTCTAAAGATGCCCTGTGTTTTTTCAAATTACTATCTACACAAATGGGGATATTGGAAAAGTTAACTTTTCGTGTGATGGAAAAGGTTTGTAAGGGGTAAAAGATACCATAGTTTTTAAAATATGGTTTTAAAACTGTTGAAGGAGTTGCACCTGAAGTGTGAACGACCAACTTAGATAAAGGGATCTGTTTGGATAAATTTGCTGCAACATTTTCAATTGCACTATCTGGAACCGCCAATATATAAATGTCGGCTTCTTTAGATATGTCCTCTAAGTTTTTAATGGCTTCACATTTTATTATTTTGGATAAACGTTTAGCCTTAGTTATTTTTCGGCTATAAACTTGATTAACTTCTAAACCAACTTCATGTAGTTTTTTACCTAAGTGAAAACCTACATTTCCTACTCCAATTAAAATTATTTTTAATTCCTTGGACATTGGTTTTATCTTTTTAATTCAAATCTTCTTTTAATCCAACTCATTGCTAATCCTAACATCATCATAATTGAACCAGTCCAAAAGAAATTTATTCCAGGGAAAATAATCGCTTCAAAAACGATATAATCAGTTCTAAGGGAATTGGTAGCGAACTCAATCGGGTAAGTAATATTTGCTTCAGACTGCGCAATTCCGATACTCATTTTCCCAGTTGAAGGATCTATTTTTGTAAATTGGAAGTTTAATCCATGAGTAGTCAATTTGTCTTTAATCATCATTGGATTCATTTTTCGAATCAGATAAATTGGTTGAGCGAGTTCGGATTTAGATTCACCATTTTTAGTAACCTTCAAAATTGCACCTACAGCGATATCATCTTTTTTAGCTTGATAATTTGGATGTTTAGGATCACGCGCCACTTGTTCCAATTTAATTTCGTAGCCATTAAAATTGATAGCATCGCCTTCTTTTAAGTCAAAATTACGGTATTCCAAATTCATTTCTGCCGCAAAAAATTTATCAAAAAAGCTGCTAGGTAATTTAATCTTAAATGCTAGGTCATTGATCTGGACAGGATAAGTATAAACCAAATTATTTCTCAAAACGGCAACTGGACTTGCTTCGTAATTTTCAGGTTTACCAACTTGCTGAATCTTTACTTTTGCTCCAATGGCGAGGTCTTTTTCCTTAGATTTATAATCTGGATGGGTTGCATTTGGAATAATTGATTCAATGGATATGCGGAACTGATTTATCATTGTGGTATCAGATAAATTCAATGTATCAATAAAGGTCATTTCAGCTCCAAGCGGTACCTCAATGATTCGATAATTTAAACTATCCTCCATTCTTTGTGCTTCTTCTCGATCCGCTTCTTTTTTAGGTAAGGTAGCAATATGTGTGAAAATATCTTTGTCTAAATAATGTTGGGTGCTTGGGTTATATGCAGCTACCTTAATTAATTTATTATCAAATTGAGCAGTTGGATAAACCATAAAATCCTCTACCACTTTGCCTTCTTGGTTTAATTTCTTAAAATTGATATCATAGGTTCGCATTCGATCTATCATCGAGTCACGTTGATAAGTAATTTCGTAGCCATTAAGCAATGCAGGTTTTCCCTCAAAAAGAATAACATTACGTTTTAACATTTCTTCATTAAGCAAACCCCTTTGGGTAAAGGGATCAGTTGAAATATGTTCTTTGTTTAAACTTGAGGCTAAAATTCCTACAATCATTAACCCGAATCCAATATGTGAAATCACAGAGCCTGCCAACTTTAAATTTCCACGAACGAAAGTAAATAGATAATCCAAATTAGCTACTACCGCAAATAGTCCAGAAAATAATAAAATTTGGTATTGCCATGCGTAAACATTAATCCATTGAGCAGCAGCAAAAGTCAAGGTTGCAGCGATTACTATACTAATTCCTAAATGTAAAAAATATTTTCTTGATACAGCTCCCCAGTTAGCTTCTCTAAATCTAAATGACTGTGCTACTCCAGAAAGTAAACCTATAAAAACTCCAATCCACAATTGATATTTGTTGTGATGTTCTACTGGATCTTGAATTACATACCCTTCAAAACCTGGTTGGAATAATTCTGCAATTTTATTATAAACTGGAAGAGAAGTAGAAGCGGTGATCAAGCAAGCTGAAAAAAGTAGAACCAACGATCCAATAAACATCCAAAATTCTTTGGATGCTAAAGCTTCTTCTTCTTCAATTCGAGTAATAGATTTTTGTTTGATAAAAAAGATGAAAAGTGGAAAGACAAAAAAGAAGGCAGTAAAAACCAATAATTGCCTCTCTAATCCCATTTCTGTAAATGCATGAACTGATGTTTCTCCTAGTATGCCACTTCGTGTCAAAAATGTTGAATACAAGATGAAGAAGAAAGTCATAAGATAAAATAGGTAAGTACTTCTGATTGAATGTCCAGTTGCTCTTGCTATGAGGTGAGTATGAATTCCAGCCACTATTAAAATCCAAGGAACTAAAGATGCATTTTCTACCGGATCCCATGCCCAATATCCTCCGAAAGTTAATGCTTCATAAGCCCAAGCTCCACCCATCAAAATTCCAGTTCCTAAAATAGCTCCAGAAAATAGGGCCCACGGAAAAGATACTTTTAGCATCTCTTGATGTTTTCCATTCCATAAGCCCGCTATTGCGTAACAAAATGGAATTGTAGTTGATGCAAACCCTAAAAACAAAGTAGGTGGATGAATGGTCATCCAATAATTTTGAAGTAGAGGATTTAGGCCGTTTCCAGTTAATAAATCTACATAATCAGCCTGGGCAAAAAGAGGAATGTCCATTGTATCTCGGAACAACATTAAAGGGTTTGCTCCAATTTTTGTCTCAAAAATATAAACTCCCAAGATCATCGAACCTATAAATAATTGAACTAAGGACAGTATTGACATTACCGGAGCCTCCCAATTTTTGGCAACTCGGATTAATATAAAACCAAGAACTACATGCCAAAACATCCAAAGTAAAAAACTACCTTCTTGTCCTTCCCAAAAAGCAGACAAAATGTATTTCATTTCTAAATCATTACTGACATGAAGTCTTGCATATTCGTACTCATACATCCGAAAATACATCACATAAAAGATACATGCTATAGTTGTGAAAAGACTAACTCCATGAATGATGTAACTGAATCGTCCTATTTTAATCCAACCAGTTGCTTCTGCTGATTCTTTTTTTTGCTCTGCAAAATAGTAAGCAATGGTTGCTAAAAAACTTGCAACGAAGGATAGAATTATAGTCATTCTACCTATCTGACCTGGCAATAAATGTTCACCAATATATTGGATTTCGTCCATTTCTATATTTAATTTTAATAGGTTCTTTTTTGTTACTTGCTTGAATTATCCTTTTTCATTCTTCAAATACACTTCTTCATCTTTATATTTAGAAGGACACTTGAGTAGAATTTCAGAGGCTATAAATTCATCATTTTCCATTTTTCCAGTTAAAACTATTTGTTCAGATAATTCAAAATCTTGAGGTTTTCCTTGATTCAAAATCACCTTTCTTTCCTCTTTGTTATCATCCACCATATAAAAAGTAAAATAATTGGGATCGACAAGTTCATCATAAATAATCTCTTTATCTTTCACCAAATGCCCGACCACTTTAACTTTACCTGCAGCCCCTCGAGCATCATCGAAGTTAGAGTAGGTTGCAACTTCACCTCCAGCTGTTATTATTAGGTAAATTGCAATTCCAATCATAATCATTCCGATAAGATGTATCTTTTTCATATTCGATTTATTTTGTGATTTTATGACTTTTAACAAAGATAAGATGTGTTATGTTGCTAACATTCTTTTTTATGTAAAATTTCAAACTATTTGGCAAAATATTATCGAAACTTAGTTTTGAGGATTTTAATTGATTATCTTTTTTCAATTCAATGCCTAACAAATGTTTTCACTACTATCGTTACAAATGTCTGGCAGTGAAAATATTTTAGAATGGAAAACATTGATAAATTGAGGTTGTATATGACAAAACACTAAAGAAACAATAGTAAAATTATGTAATAATAGCTTTTTGTAATAGTCATCAACATCAAAATTTAAATTGAAAAGACTATCTACTACTATTATTATAGGTAAGTGGTAAATTTTAGAAACTAAAGTAGTATTTTAAGTCTATTGGAGTTTCAATAATTTGCGAGGGGGGTGGATCAATACATGATAAGCAACCTGTTTTTAAGAACCGAATGCTATATAAGTGGAGCCACTTTTTTTAGTACAATTTTTTATTTAATTGACTCTTTTTTGGTAATGCTTAGCTAGTGTAAATCTTAGAAATCTACCTGACTACTTTATCAAAAAGAATAGGATTAATAAACAATTGGTTTGGCCATAACACGAATTGGAGAATAAGTTAATAAATAGATTCATTAATAATTGCTTAGTTCTTCTAATAATCATTTTACCTTTAAAAAGTCTTACTCAGTTTTTTTTATCAGAGCAACAATTCGCATACAAATTAATAAAATTATTGGAAAAGCAGCAGCATGAAAATCCTGTGGAAGTATTGTCCAAAATAAAATTAACAATACATTTACGACCAGTGTAAACCCTAAGTATTTTTTCCAAAAATCATTGATGTTGTCACGTAAAATGTTGATTGCCAGTAAAATATGAAATGGACTCATCCAAAGTATGTTTAAGTTTTTGTAACAAACTTCATGATCAGTTCCCATCCACATGAAAGTAAAAAGAACTCCCGATAGTCCCAAAAAAAGAAAAAGAATAAAGTCAAGAGATTTAGTGAATGTATTGTTCTTTACAAAGAATAAAAAGCTAGTTAATCCGCATAAAGTCCAAAATAGTAACAAAGGCGTTATTCTAAAATTTACAATATTTGATGTTTTTTTTTGAGGGACAATTACCGAATTTGATTGCACAAGTCCATCCGAATTTCGAAGTATTCCAAAGGTGAAATTTTGAGAAAGGAGATCGGGTAAATATGTTTCGCCTTCAAAATCAGCAATTTCATCTGCCGGCATTCCTAAAATTAAATCCATACCAAAATCAGCCCAAGGGCTTTTAGGGTAAGTATTTCCATCAATGTAATAATCTAGTTGTTGCCTGTAGGAGAGGTAATTCTTTTCAGGAATGTCAAAGGTTAAATTTTGGCCTAAAGTATCTATTAAAATATCAAATACTCTACTAGAACAATTATCATAAAAGAAATCATATTGGTAGTAAGCATTTTTCGGTTTTGCATTGTAGAGCAGATAATTAAAGACGGTTTGCTTTTCATTTAGATTAAAGTTAAAAACTTGCTCGACCACACGGCGGTTTTGGGCAACATATTGGTATTCAAATCTTCGATATTGATCAATACCTAATTTATACAATAGTTTTCCTCGAATAAATTTAACTACAAAATTTGGAGTATCAAAGTCAAATATTCCATAGTTGAACACCAAATCAAGTCCTTGTCTAGGATCTTTAACTCGAATCGCAGTATGTCCAAATAATTCATAAATTGCTTCTCCGGGTGAGCAAGTCAGTAAACTAATTTCGGCTTCTTCACTCAAAGGTTTAGTTTGACCTATGATATTACCACAAGAAAATATAAGGAGATATAAGAGAAGATTTTTTATCATGTAAAATATGTTGACCAATTTTAATTATTGGGTGGTTAAGTTAATATTAAGAATGAGTGAATTTAAATCTAAAGATAGAATCCTAATAACTTAATAACCTCAATTGTCTATAATTAGAGCTAAAACTTGTATTTTTGGTTTATGGGTAATAACGAACAACAAATTACGAATAATACTGTAGTTAGCCTTACCAATGTCTCCATTTTTCAACAACAAAATATGGTATTGGAAGACGTGAACTTGAGAATAGATCGAGGAGAGTTCTGCTATCTGATAGGTAAGACTGGAAGTGGGAAATCAAGTTTATTAAAAACTTTATACGGTGATTTAGTTTTAAAGAATGGATTAGGAGAAGTGGTTGGATTTGATTTAAGTAAGTTGAATCGAAAATCAATTCCAATGTTGAGAAGAAAACTAGGAATTGTTTTTCAAGATTTTAATTTGCTAGAAGATCGAACGGTTGGAGAAAATCTTGATTTTGTTTTGCAGGCTACTGGATGGGAAAATCCTACAGAACGGAAGGGTAGAATTAATGACATATTAACTGATGTTGGGTTGTTTCATAAAAGCTTTAAAATGCCACATGAAATTTCTGGAGGGGAACAGCAAAGGGTGGTTATAGCGAGAGCTTTATTAAACTCACCGGAGTTAATTTTGGCAGATGAGCCAACTGGAAATCTAGATCCTGAAACCAGTGATGAGATTTTATTTTTACTGAGAGATATAGCTCGAAATAACAATACCGCAGTAGTATTTGCGACACATGATTATCGGATTTTAGAAAAATTTAATGGACGAATCATTCGCTGCCAAAAAGGGAAAGTTTTGGACGAGGAAAACTTTGTTTTTTAGTACGATATTATCAAAAAATAAAAAATGGTCTTTCAGGTGTTAAACTTGAAAGACCATTTTTTTATGAAATATTCCTTTTGTGAAACATGACATTTACAATAAGGAAATAGTAGAGAATGCTATTTAACGCGAAGCCATTTTTTTTAAATGAGTTTTTAGATAATAAAACTTAGTTCGAAACTGTTACTAATCTAAATTATTTCATTATAAAATAAAGCTATTAAATGAGAATCTAAAAAAGAGTAATTGATGAGGACAAATTAATCTCTTAACTACTATTTTTTCTCGGAGTAAAAAAAATAAATACAAGACATATAGGAAAAAAAGTTACCATTCTTTATTTTATTCACTAGTTCTTAGGAAGTTTTTCAAATATCTATATTTTTACAAAACAAAATTATATTTTGTTTTATCGATTAGTATAATTTTTTATAAATTATATTGCATGTAATTTTGTTGTTGGTGAAATATAATTTCATTCAGTGGTTTAAAAATAGTTAGAAGAAAATTGCTTTTTATTGAAAATAAAAGCAGTTATTTGCGCGCGCTTTGGGAAAATGACAAACAGTATTCTTTTTCTTAATTTAACAAAATAATTTATAGGGGGGATTCGAATTTCAAGTGTCTTAGAAATATACAGCTTATTTAAAATCACTTTTTTGTTCAATTTTTACTGAATTTAATATCATTTAATTTTTTAGAAAACCTATTTAAAATCAAATCACCATGAAAAACTTATTTGTAATCCTAATATTATTTTTTAACGTGCTGGCAAACGCACAAATCAATTCATTTTCAATAAGCGTAGATGGAGGTATTCTTTTTTCCGAATACGCCATGAGTCGTTCAGGTAATGCAGGATCTACTTTAGGTGTCCGTTTCGAACTTCCAGTCAATCTTCCAGTTGGACAAATTGCAATCAGTTCAGGTTTGGAAATGTCAAATTATGGGAATCAATATAACTACAATAACAAACCTATAATAATCGGGGAGGATCCTGGCTTTTCAGTAATTGATGTAACTCGATTTGAATATAAGTATTTAGCAATTCCCATTCGGTTGAAATATACTTGGAGAATGGTTTATGCACAAGTTGGAATAAAAGCAGAAAGATTTCAAAAGCAAGCTTTAATAACGGAGGGTACAATGTCTGATCCAGCTTATCTAAATAAATCCTCATTTGAGATTGATGATATCCGGGAAAAAAATCTTTCAACGGAATTTGCTTTAGGTTTTAATGTACAGATGCCGAATCGTCCAAACTTTGGAATTTACTTTGAACCAAATGTGAATTACATAACCAAATCTATTTTCAGAAATTCATTATTGGAGAATAAACAAATTTCTTATGGGTTAAGAATCGGAGCTAAATACACGTTCAACAATCCAATGAAAAAATAATAAAATTCAACTGCGTTGACAGTTTTTTAAAATAAACAACAACATCCTTTATTTTGACTTAATAACATCCTTAATAACCATATCCCTGACGATCAATTGATTGTCAGGGATTTTTTTATCTACCGCAGATACAGCAAATTTTAGTAAAACTAATTCTAAATTGTTTACTTTTAGGATTTACGTTATCTGTGGTGATAATATTTTATTCCATTAATTCCAGAGCTTTATTCACTTCCAGCACTGGGAATTTACATACCTTATTTTTACAAACATAAATCCGAGTTTCTCCTTCGATCAGTTTGTCTTGTAGGAGCTGTAAATTACCTTCAGATTTCCCTCCTAGAATAAGTACATTTGGTAGATAATATTGCATTAATTCTTTGGAAAGTGCTCTGGAATTATCACCTATAACAGCCACTTCGAAAGGAGGATTTACTATTGCCCAATATAAACTGCACCAGTTGGAGTAGAAATTTGGCTGTGGAGTATCGGTGATACTTTCCGATAAATTATGGAGCATTTGTTTGCTTAGATCAACCCATTCAGGTTGATAAAGCATGGTACCTAATTTGTAAAGGTTCCTTGCCATCGTGGAGTTTGACCCTGGAATTACATTATCAGCTAATTCTTTTTTTCTAGCGATTAGTTCTGGATCTAAGTTAGAGGTATAGTGGAACATCCCTGTCGATTTATCATAGAAATGAGTCTGAGTATAGGCAGTTAGTTTTTTGGCGTGATTTAACCATTGCTCGTCAAATGTTACTTGGTATAAGTGAACAAATGCATCAATTAATAAGGCGTAGTCATCCAGAAATGCATTAATGACTGATTGTCCATCCTTAAAATTTCGATTCAATCGATGTTCGTCTTTAATGGAATTTTTTACTAAAAAGTTAGCATTGCGAATAGCAGATTCTAAATATTCTTCATTACCAAAAGCTCGGTAGGCATCTGTGTACCCTTTGAGCATCAGAGCATTCCATGAAGTCAAAATTTTATCATCTAATCCTGGACGGATTCTTTCGCCTCTCGCACTCATCAAAATTATTTTTGCATCATCAATTTTTTTGGATAATTGATCTGCAGTAAGGTCAAATTTTTTCGCAACTTTTTCATTGGAAGATTTTCGATGGAGAATATTGTTTTTATGTTCCCAATTTCCAGATCTTTTTACCTCATAAAATTCATTAAATACTTTTGCTAAATCATCACCCAATAAAGAATCAATCTCTGATTTTTTCCAAACATAAAATTTCCCTTCCTCCCCCTCACTATCAGCATCTAAGGAAGAATAAAATCCTCCATCTGGATTAGTCATTTCTCTTTTGGTGTATTCTAAAGTTTCTACAACTACTTTTTTATACAATGGATTTTTAGTTAATTGATAAGCCTCAGAATACAAGCTGATGAGCTGTCCATTGTCGTAAAGCATTTTTTCAAAATGGGGAGCAAACCAATCATCATCAGTTGAATACCGAGCGAAACCACCACCTAAGTGATCATAAATCCCCCCATTTGCCATATTGTCCAAAGTAGTGGTAACTCCCTCAAGCGCCTTAGCATCCTTTGTGAAATGATAGTAATTAAGCAAGAATTCATAATTATTCGGCATCGGGAATTTAGGAGCACCTTTTCGACCACCTTTTTTGAAATCAATATTTTCTAGAAAATTAGTAGCTATTTTGGCTAGATTTTGTGGATTAAAATCTTGATCCTCTTGATTTAAAACAATATTATCCTGTTGTTTTATTCCTTCCTGTAATTGGTTTGCAGATTCTTCGAGTCTTTCAGGATCTTCTTTTTTGATTTTTATAAAGTTATTTAGAACTCCTAACCAATCTTTCTTTGGGAAATAGGTGCTAGCCCAAACAGGTCGTCCATCAGGTAAAGCAAAAGCATTCAATGGCCATCCGCAACCTCGTCCACTTGCTAGTTGACATGCAGACATATAAACATCATCTATGTCTGGACGTTCTTCTCGATCCACCTTGATACAAATGAAATTTTCATTCATAATTTTACTAACCAAAGTATCTTCAAAAGATTCATGTTCCATAACATGGCACCAATGGCAAGCTGCATAACCGACGCTGACAATAATCATTTTATCTTCTGCCTTAGCTTTAGCTAACGCCTCATCTCCCCAAGGATACCAATCTACAGGATTGTGTGCATGCTGCAATAAGTACGGACTACTTTCATTAATTAATTTATTGGTGTATTTATGATTTCCATCTTTGGATGATTTACCATTTTGAGAAGATTTGCAAGAGACGAATGCTAATAGTGTAAAGCAAATTAAATATTTATTCATATTGATTTATTTTGTTCCTAAATGAAGTTCGTTTTATCAACTTATCCTAAATTGAATTACTACTTCCGTCGTTTGTTTTCGATTCCAATTTTTTTTTGATTAAAAGGTTTATCCAAGAACGGTTTTTTTTTGCAAAAATAGGAAGGTTTATGAACTGTTGAGGTTTTTTCTAATGAGTTTTTGTATTTATAATTACCAAAAAGCTAGAGAGATAAGTAACAAATAGGGAAACTCTAAAAAGGTTATATAAGTTTAGTTTGTAAAAGAAAATTAAGAAAATATTTTAAGTATAAATTTTAATAAAAAATGATTTTTTTTTTCATTCATTAGTTGTGTAGTTAATAAATTTTTGTTTTTAAAAAAAACAGAATTATGAGTTAACCGAATATAAAATCTTATATTTAGTGAACATTAAAATAAGTAAATATAAAAATTATGAACTGGCGAAGATTAAATGGAGATAAAATTAAATTGCCAATTAAAGAAGCAGTTGAAAAAACAATTATCAAAGAAATTGAAGCAGGGTACAATTTAAAAGTTTGTATTGGCACAGATTCACAAGTACGAGGCAGTGTTGTTGAGTTTGCTTCTGTAATAGTTTTTTTAAGGGAAAAAAAAGGTGGATTCATGTTTATCCATAGTTATAAGAAAGAACAAACAATGAGCTTACGAGAACGAATGATTTTGGAAGTAGCTAAATCAGTAGAGGTAGCTTATGGGCTTTGTGATTTGTTAGATAAATTTAATGTAGCACTTGAAGTTCATGCGGATATTAATACTGATCCTCATTTTCAGTCTAATATTGCCCTAAAGGAGGCTATGGGATATATCCTAGGAATGGGGTTTGAATTTAAAGCAAAGCCAGATGCTTTTGCAAGTTCATCATGTGCGGATAAAGTTGTCTAAAGTTTGATTTAGTATTAATCTTAAAATCTTGATGGAAAAAATCTACAAAATGGTTTATTTTTAATCAATTTTTGAAGCTACAAAGTTGTTATTCTTATTAATCTCAAAGATCGAAATTAAAAAGAAGAATTTAATAGTTACCTCAGATGATTTTGGTGTGAATCCTAGCGTTAATAATGCCATAATAAATGCAGTTAATGCAGGCAAAGTAAATTCTATTGCAGCCTTCCCAAATTATGATGGTATAACCATTAAAAGAAAAAAAGTATAAAAACTCTGCAGAGAATGCTAAACACCTCTTGAATAAGACAAATGGAAATTGGTTGCCATTTAACGTTAACTTCGGGGCGGCCGATTACTAAAGCTAAGTCCATGAAAGGTAAAAATGGATATTTTCGAGGTATTTATGAATTTAGACGAAGCATCAACCTCAAAGAACTGAGAGAAGAACTTAATGCTCAAGTAAAAGTTTTTACTGAGGCAAATATTCCGCTTACACATTTAAGTTGCCATCACAACGTACTGACCTTTTTTCCAGAATTATATCAAGAGTACTTGAAAGTCTGTAAAGATTATAAGTTAGCCATTCGTTCTGCTAATAGCCATCCTAAAAAATCTATGAATAAATTCCTTAGTTTTTTGAAAATCAAACTAATGGACGATTTGAAAAAGAAAGATCGTAAGGAAATTAAGAAATTTACTAAAAAAGCTCCAAACAATTTTTTAAAGACAATATCAAGGGTAAATATAAATCTACAAGTTTTCACGATAGTGGATATTATGGTCCGATACCAGGGGGCCCTATTCAAAATACTAAAGAGAATATTGAGAGATGGATTGAAAAAAACATCATACTCTAAATAAATCATTAAAGAAATTAGCAAAGTCTGTGGATCAAAATTCGATGGAATTTATTTTATATATCGCCAAAAATAAACCTGAAACTTCTGATAGGTATAAGGATATTGATTATCCTAGGGTCGATTTAAGATACTTTGACAGTCGCTACTCAGAGTATAGGTCAATTATGAAATTTGATTTTCTAACCATCCAAATATTGAAATGGTAAGTTGGGGAGAACTGAATAAATAGGGAAGGATATTTCGTAAGTTTATTATATTAATTTTAAAAAACAATAAACTTACTTTTTATGATTTGGATTTGACTATTCTTCACTTAGAATCCCACGAATATTCCAATTCACATTCACATTTGCACCTGTACTTGGATTTGCTGAGAGATCTCGGTAAGTCTTCCATTCAAATTCCCCTTCACCTAACATCCAATCACCATTTGTTCTCGCTGGCCCCTCATCACAGCCAATACTTCTGGTCTCTGAAGAATGAATAACTCTAACAACAATCCATAGGTCCTCATTAGTTATTTCCACAGGAGTAGATAATGTGTGAGAATTCCATGAATTATCAGAAACTTGATTGATTACATTTTTTGAATATAAGAGTGTTCCTGGTGAGCTTGATGTACCTTCGCCATAAACTAATATTTCGCAGTCTAAAGGTTTATCTTGGATATAAAAATCTACTTCATCCAAAGTCCTTCCCACATAATTATCAACAATAGAGGAGGGATACCTTTGACCTACATCGAATGTTCCAATGGGTAGAGCAGGAGCTGAAAAGTTATCATCATCGTATCTCAATTCAATAGTGGGGTCATCCTTTTTGCAGGAAAAAAACATTAGGGAACAACTCAAAAATGCCAAGAAAATATTATTCATGAAAAATGATTTATGTTAGTACAAATTCAATGACAAATTTAGATGATAAATAGGTGAATTTCTATATTCTAGATACATTTAACCAAATTTTAATAAATTGATCTATAAATTAAACTATATTTTTTTTGTTTAATTTTTGTCTGATGTTTTTTATTCCTCTTTGAATTATTTTTCATTCTAAGTGAACAAAAATATAATAATGTTGAACTTTATATGACTATTTTTACCCGAAATTCCATTCATTTTGATTTAGATTCTTTATACCCTTCTTCACTGAGTTGTCGATAACTATATTCTTAGCACCATTTGGTTTTTGACCATAATTCAGTTGCAATTTTTTAACATTTGCCAAAACAAAATGACTTGCCCAAGAGGAAATTAACATAGTATCTTCAAGGTCTTGGAGTAAAGAGTGGATTACGAATCCAAGTATATTTTGAGTGACTTGAATTGAGTAAAATTCATTTTTTATTACTAAATATTTTTATTTCTTATAAAGTAAAACTAAAATGAATTTGTTTCCTGATGTTTTTATTAGGTATCATCGTTCAATAAATAACCTTTGCTCATGCTGATTTTTTATATTTGTATTTTTTAAAAGAGTGAGATAGAAAATATTTCTTTAAAAAATAGAAAAGGATCAATGGTGAAGAGACAAAACACTAAAAATTTTGGAGCATACATAGATCGAACGATTAAGATTATTCGCCAAAATTATTTGAAAGCCTTCAAAGAGATTAATGTGGACTTGACAACAGAGCAATGGGTTTTGCTGGATAGCTTGTATGAAACAGATGGGATTTCACAAAATGAATTGGCAAATGGTAGTTTTAAAAATGCTCCTACAGTTTCAAGAATTGTTGATTTATTATGCAAAAAAGGCTTGACTGAAAGGAAAAGATTTGCAAATGACAAAAGACGGTATAAAGTGTTTTTAACAAAAAAAGGAAAGGATACATATACAAAGACAAAACCTGTGGTTGTAAAATTGAGGAGAAAAGGATGGAAAAATTTAAGTAATGAGGATTATGATTTCTTTTTAAGGATCATGAATCAAATTTTTGAAAACTTTGAGGAGAAAAAATAAAGTATATTTCCTGAAAAAGAAATATATTTGCCACAACAACAGTTGCTATAGCAACTATTTTTAATTTTTTGTCAAAAAAAATATTTTCAACATGTCAGATGTAAACTTAGAATTACCAAAAGTATATAATGATGCGGCAGATTTTATGCCGATCAATGGTACTGATTATTTAGAATTATACGTAAGTAATGCGAAGCAAGCAGCACATTATTACAAGTCTGCTTTTGGTTTTCAATCATTGGCTTATTCTGGTTTAGAAACTGGGAATAGGGAGACTGAATCATATGTCGTTGTTCAGGACAAGATTAAAATAGTGCTGACTTCCCCACTTAGAAGTGGATCGGATATAGGAAGACACATCGATAAGCATGGAGATGGCGTGAAAGTAAATGCCCTTTGGGTGGATGATGCTACTTATGCTTACAATACCGCAATGGAAAGAGGAGCTAAATCATTTATGGAACCTGTGATTGAAGAAGATGAGAATGGGAAAATAGTTCGTTCAGGGATTTATTCTTATGGTGAGGTAGTTCACGTTTTTGTTGAGAGAAAAGATTACCATGGTATCTTTTTACCAGGATTCGAAAAATGGGAAACACACTATAATCCAGAATCTGTTGGATTGAAATTTGTAGATCATATGGTTGGAAATGTAGAGTTGGGTAGAATGAATTACTGGGTAGATTTTTATGAAAAAGTGATGGGCTTTACTCAGATTCTATCTTTTGATGACAAAGATATTTCAACTGAATTTACAGCTTTGATGAGTAAAGTGATGAGTAATGGGAATGGTCGGATCAAATTTCCAATCAATGAACCTGCAGCTGGTTTGAAGAAATCTCAGGTGGATGAGTATTTGGAATTTTATGAAGGAGAAGGTGTTCAGCACGTAGCAGTTGCTACAGATAATATTGTAAAAACAGTAACTGCTTTGCGAGACCGAGGAGTCGAGTTTTTGAATATCCCGACGTCATATTATGATGTTTTGGAGGAGCGAGTTGGGAAAATTGATGAAGATATTGATTCACTAAAAGAGTTAGGAATTTTAGTAGATCGCGATGATGAAGGATATTTATTACAAATTTTCACTAAAACTATTCAAGCTAGGCCAACCATGTTTTTTGAAATTATTCAAAGAAAAGGTGCAACTTCTTTTGGAAAAGGAAACTTCAAAGCTTTATTTGAAGCGATTGAGAGAGAGCAAGAATTAAGAGGTACTTTATAAAAACATAAAATCTGGTTGTAGAAAACAACGGCATTGATAGTTTGTAAAAATAAAAATCCGTCAATTGATTAAGTTCAGTTGGCGGACTTTTTTTGATCTTTTATGTCTAAATTTCCTAGGAAGTGAATACGAGATTATCGTACGAGATGATCTTCCAAATCTAAATCATCTTTAACTAATTCATGCTCAATATGAATGTACTCGTTTTGTCCAAATGCCAAAATTGAGAAAAAATAAATGGAAGAAAAAATAGGCCTATTGAGAAAAAATTAGGTTGATTAAAAACTCCTGTTATTTAAAGCTATCAAATTAATAAATGTGATGAAAAATAATAAAACCCACTAATGACTTATTTTTATGATATTGGATGGCATTAGAATATTTTTTGTTTAAAAATATGAACATTTTCAGCTTGAAAAAGAGAAGGTTGGATCCTAATAAATTGATTTTATTCATTTAGAATATTTAAATCAAAATCTTCATAAAATCCTAAGTCTTTGTTACAAAATTGTTTTGTGATAAAAGCAATTTGACCAACATGGTAAGAAAAATGTTCAGTGATATGAATAATAATACTGATACCTGAATAATTAAAACCTTGTACTTTTCGTCTTCTCGTCAACTCGGAGTCTGAGATTTTTTCGATTACTTCAATTGCTTTATTAGTTACGGAAGTAATCTTTTCGAATAATTCTTTTTTTGTGAAACCTCCTTTGATAGAAAATTCCTGGTCCCGATTTCGAACATCTTTATCATTACCTAGGCTTGAGTGTGCATACTGGGTTATATTTCCACATAAGTGCAATATTAAATTACCAATACTATTTGTATTTGCATTTGGTTTTATCCAAACTTGATTTTCGGTTAATTGTGCCAGACATTTTTCAATTCTTGGGAGGTTCAGAGACAAGTAATAAATACTTTGTTCGGTAAATACTTTTGAGATTTTCATTTAGAGTAAAAGTTATCTTTATTTTTAAAAATGACAATTTCAACTCTTCGATTGAGTTGTCGACCTTTGAAAGTTTTGTTGTCCGTCCTAGGGGTAAGTTCCCCTTTTCCAATGACCTCTGAGGAAGTATTTTTAAAAAAATCGTATTGGTTTAAATAATTTTGAACTGCGGTTGCTCTTTTTTTTGAAAGTTTTTGATTGTATTCTATAGATCCTATATTGTCTGTATGGCATAGGTATTGAATTTTTTTAGGATTCAAATATTCAATTTGCAATGCAAAGCTATCGAGTTTTTTTTTGAAATTCAATTTTAATTTGAATTTGATCAAAACGAAAAGCGACGAGTGGTATTTCAAATATTAAAGTATCCTTTTTATTCCAGCTTCGATAAGGTAATACTGGTTTTAAAATTGCAGTAGTCCCATTTTGTATTGACGGATCTTTAACAAGAGGTTTGTCGAAGAAATTTTTATTCCATATTTTTTGACTTCGATCTTCGGGAATATGATCAACAGAAATTTTATTGGTGTGTCTATAATTTTGTTGGTAAAGTTTATCTTTTTGATCTAAAAAATCAATGCATACTTTTTCGTTTTTGTCTAAAGGAATTAGTTGAATATCATCTAATAAGATAACAATGTCACCTTTTTTATTACTAGCTTTTTTTCGATATGCGATGATTTCTTTTTTGGAAAAGTATCCGATGGTAAGAAATTTTTCCTTACCTGAAGCTTTATAGATTGATTGAACTTTTTTCCACTTAGATTCTTCACTTTTTTTTATTTCTTGCTCTACAGTAAACACTAAGTCAGGTTTGTAATCTAGTGGATTTTTTTTACCAGCTATTAATTCTTCATCAGAGAATAATGCTTCTATTAAATATCCTTTTTGGTTTAGATTATTTAAAAAGAAAGAAAGTTGATATTTTTTTCCTTTTATTAAAGAACATAGAATCTTGGTATATAGATAGACTCGACGAGCCAATGGATGAAATATGTTTTCAACTACAATTATTTCTGATATCTTTCCTTTATGTGGAGATCTTGAAGCTTTGTCTGTAACAGTCAAATCATAAGGCGGTATTCTAAACCAAGCTTCTGCAGCGCATTTTGCCCCAAACTCTTCACATTCATTAATGTCCTCAAAACCTGGGTTGGCTATAAAGTTTTGGCTCAATAGAGCTGTTGATAAAAAAAAAATAAGATGACGATTGAACCTCTCATAATATCACAAAATAAGGTTTTTGTAATTTATTTTATAAAAAAAACGATCATCTCTATGTAAGGCCAAGAAAAGGGTAGGAGAAAGATATATTGTAAAGAAAAAAGGTTTGCAAAACTCGTATAGAATTTAGCAAACCTTCATTTAATAATAATAATAATAATGTGGCTAACTTAGTTTATCCAAAGCTTCTTTTACTCTTCGCATTGCTTCGGTTAATTGTGCCTCACTTGCTGCGTATGATATTCTAAAGCAATTATTATCTCCGAATGCTGAACCGGCTACAGCTGCTACATGAGCATTTTGCAATAAGTATTCGCAGAATTCAACTGAGTTATTAATCGTGGCTTTTCCATCAGTTTTTCCAAAAAAGGAACTAATATCAGGAAAGAAATAAAATGCTCCCTGAGGATTATTAGTTTTTATTCCTGGAATTTCATCTAATAAAGATTTTACTAGATCTCTTCTTTTTTGGAAAGCCTCTTTCATTTTATGTGTAGGTGTCAAATCTGAGGATAATGCATGTGCACCAGCCATTTGACCAAAGGCAGTTGCTCCACTTGTGAATTGACCTTGAATCTTTGCACAGGCTTTTGCAATCCATGTTGGTGCTCCTATATATCCTAGCCTCCAGCCAGTCATAGCAAAACCTTTCGCAAAGCCATTAACTGTTACAGTTCTATCTTTTACATTTTCGAAAGTACCGATGCTCACATGTTTATTTGTGAAATTGATATATTCATAAATTTCATCTGAAACAATTGTAATGTTTTCATGTTTAGAAATGACTTCCGATAAGTCTTTTAATTCATCATGTGTATAAACAGAACCAGTAGGATTACAAGGAGAAGAGAATAATACCATCTTGGTGTTTTCTGTAATTGCTTCTTTCAACTGTTCGCCAGTTACTTTAAAATCTTTTTCAATTCCTCCACTAACAGGGATAGGAGTGGCTCCTACCATTTTCACAATGGCTGAGTATGAAACCCAATAAGGTGCTAGAATTACTACTTCATCACCTTTGTTCAGTAATGCCAAGCATAGGTTTGCGATGGATTGTTTTGCACCATTCGAGACTACAATTTGACTTATATCAAAATCTAAATTATTGTCCCGTTTAAACTTTGTAACAATAGATTTTCGGAGTTCTACTAAGCCAGGAACTGGAGTATATTTAGTATACCCATCTGCTAAAGCTTGGATGGCTGCATCTTTGATATGTTGCGGAGTATCAAAGTCTGGCTCACCTAAACTTAAGCTAATGACATCATGGCCTTCAGCAGCTAAATCACGAGCCATTTGAGCCATTTTTATAGTGGCTGATTCAGACATTTGGAGCACGAGCTGCGAAAGATTTTGAGTAATTGTAGAAGACATTATTAAAGCTGTTTTAATGATTTGTATTTGTACCTGCTTTTTACTTAGGTAGAGTCAAATGTAAAAACAAAAAATAATTGTTTTTTTTTTGACAAAGGTATTTAATTTTTAGTGTTTTTACAATAGGTATTTACGAATAAATAGAGGAGAGGTTACTTTTAGCAAATGAATATTCTAAATCAAATTGTTCGGATTTGGATATTTAAAAAAAAACTCCCTAAGGATAAATTCCTTAGGGAGTTTTTTAAATATTCAGTTGATTAATTTAGTAGTTATAAGTTCATCTTACATTTTCATTAGCCGACTTACTACAGAACCATTTTCTGTTACGATTCGCAACAAATACATTCCGTTACTCCAACCTTTGTCCATTGGAATTGAGAATAAATGATTTCCTTCAGGCAGTTGACCTTGGCTATGACTCATAATCTTTTGGCCGTGAAGGGTATGTATTTCGATAATCACATTTTCGGTTTTCCCTAGATCAAACTCTACGTTTAAGAATTCTTGAAATGGATTAGGAAAAGCATTTAGGTTTAAAATATGGCTACCTTTCAATTCAGAAATATTAGTTTCACATTCTGTTGTAAAAGTCTTTTTCACATATCCACTTAAAGAGATTTCACAAATAGATCGAACTTCTAACTCATATTCAGTACATGGGCTCATTCCGAAGAAATCAAATTCAAGTTCTGTAGTGGAGGCAGAAACCCAATCAATAGTTCCTAATTCTCGATATCTAACCTCATAACTTATAGTGTTAAATGGACCATTCCAAACTGCGTTGACTCCATATAATTGTGGAGTGACAATTAATTGATCCGGTTTGCCACAAGGAATTCCAGGTGTAAAAAAAGCAGTTACTTCATCTTCCATTTCCATCGCGACTTCAATCGCTGCTGCAAATTGATCAGGAGCAAAAGTTTGATTGGCTACCTCCCAATGATCAAATGCCCAATTAACGGCTGGAACAGCTTCCAAAGCTACGTCAATTCCGCCAAAATAATCTCCCATATATGGAAATTGATCTGGTACAAAAGTATTAACTTTTACTTTATTAGGAGAGCTAGAGGGTTCAATGTTCACGGTTAAATTGTATGGACCTGTCACATCATAACAGTCTACGATGCCTTGGTCAATATTGTCGCATCGAGTTAAAATAAAATCTTTAAGTGTTTGGACATTATCCTGCCAATCGTCATAGGAATCTCCACCATTTCCCCATCGATCAATATGTCTTGTCATTTCAGGTTCAATGACTGAAACCATGCTGTCCAGTAATCCAATCATAAAATCACAATTAAAAAAGGAGTTATTCATATCAGCGTAGCGGTTAATATAAAGTTGCCTAAAATCCTCATTTTCATATAGAGTGGTAAATATTTCAATATGACCCTCAAAGTCAGAGCCAATCAATTCTACATTACACGGATCTGCGTTGGCGGAGGTGTTTGGTACGCCTGTATAATTGATATAGTGTCCAAAAGTAGCATCCTCATCCCAAAGAATATATCTCCATTTTTGAGCTCCTCCATCTGGGTTTCGACCACGCCACCATGCAGTATTCCAATTCAGCCAATCAGCACTTACAATATGTGCATGTAATAAAACATAATCAATTAAACTCAATACTTCCAGTTGTTCTTCAACGAAAGCATAATTTGCTGGATCAGTCATATCATTGTTAAAAACGAAATCTCGCATAGTATCCCAATCATCTCTACTTCCATATTCCTCCCAAGTTCCTCCCCATGTTTTGATAAAATCAATCCATTGTTTTCCTTGATCATAATAATATTTAGTAAAATCATGATCATCGACTTTCTCTCGCATATCATAAACTCCCCAATATTCCCCATTGACATAAACTACACAGAATTTTGAAGTTCTTTCATCCATTTCCATATCAGCTAAATGTGATAAAGTATGTACGTAGGCGTCCCTAACATGCGCACCTTGTTGAGATTGATAGTTATCATTTGCGGCGGCTTTGAAAATTAATCGTTGGTATTCTGTTCTGTTTTTTTGTTCAAAAATTTGCCCTGAAACATCATCATCATAACCAGTTTGGTCTCGCATGATCCAGTCAAAACCTCGTTGACTATACGCCCAGGAATCATTCCCATGTTTATTATATTCACCTTGACCTTCATCTACTTCGTTTCCATTTTCATCAAACATTTCAAAATAACCAAGTGGCGCAGATTGATTACCATTGAGTAAAGAATTGATAGCTGAGCCACCAGAAACTGAGATGACAGGAACATTATGAACCTCATCGATAAAGTAGGTGTTGGTAGTAATGAAGCTTGGTAAAATATTGGGATCATCATGATAAGCTGTCGCTCTGAGAACTGTAGTGGTAGGAATGACAATATCGCCGGTGTAAACAGATGAGTTATTGGTAGGTCGGCTTCCATCTATTGTGTAACGAACAGTTGTATTGGCAGGAGCAGTAATTCCAACTGTAACTTGTGAATTATAAAACCCTGCAATTAAGGAGAAAATAGGTTTATTAGCATAACCCTCATAAATTGTTCCGTTGTCATTTCCTGGTGTTGGGTCAATACTCACACCCCAATTGCCATTAACATCCTTTCCATAGGAGTGATGAATTTGATTAGGAATTGTTATTTCATTAAAATCTATTACCGTTCCACTTGGATCAGATAAAACAATATCCTCACTATTTTTTGTTTGAGTTATTCGAAAACTACTGTGGAGAGATCCTCCATAGTTTCCATCAAGTCCTGAGCACCAAATTCGTAAATAGCCACCTGCGGTAATTGTAGTCCCCGTTGGAATTTCCCATTTGTCAGGATTACCTAAACGATCACTTAAGAAATACCCACTTATATCAACTGGCGAATTTCCTTGGTTTTGCAATTCTATCCAATCATCATTATTATCATTGAAGCTATTAAAATCACCTTGATTCGCAGCTGAAAACTCGCTGATAACGATTTGGCCTTGAAGATTTAATCCTAGGAAAATTAAAAGCAAAAAGAGAAATGGACTTAAGAATTTTTGAAAAGAGTATAAATAATGGGTCATATTAAAATTGGTTTTAAGCGTCAATTATATTTATGTAATATTAATAAAAAACCAACAAATAAGTTTCTTAATAATTATGTTAAAACAGTATTTGTCGCATGTTACCCAATGGTTAATATTTGATTTTAATTCAAAAAAGAGGTTATCAAATCAATTGATAACTCCTTTTTTGAGCAATTTATGATAGGAAATCTTTATTTATTTACAACCTAATTCGGATGCTGCTAATGGATCATTGAATGGTAAGCAATTCCCTTAAGGCAAATTTGTGGGTTCGTATCTCTTTAAGTTTGCATCATATAATCCATTTTCTAGAAATGCTGAAATTGAATTGATTTCATCCTTTGTTAAGTTTAATGGAACAAAGTCATCTGCTAATTGTGATATTGGAACTTCAGAGTTTTCAGATAATCCACGATTTTTATAGACTACCACTTCTTTTACACATCTGAAAGTAGCGCCATGTCCTAAAAATGGAGAATCAGTTAGGTTATATAACTGTAGTACCTTAAACTTTTAATTGTCCGTATTATTTTTGGTAAAGCCATCTCGCCCTAAATTTTCTCCAACCTCATTATCTGTTTTGAATGTTTCCTCATGGCAATCATCTAAATTTTTCATTCCATAACCATGAAATTCTAAACTGTTTAAAGTTGGCCCATTATGACAATTTCCACAATTAGCTTTCCCAAAAAATAAAATGGCTCCCTCTTTTTCTAAATCTGTCAAAGCTAATTCATTTCCACGCAGCCATTTTTGGAAAGGTGCTTCATTTGCTAATAGGGTCCCTCCATAGGCAGTAACAGCAAGTCCTGCATTTTTGATTGTATACCAATTAGCGGTATCTATAGTTGGAAAGACTTGATCAAATAAATCCAAGTAGACGGGATGATTAGTGAAAAATTCAGGTTTTATATTAATTCTATGAACAACTAAACCAGCAATAGCTTGGGTCTCTAATCCTTCAAATCCTAAATTATTAGTTTCTCTTGGTGTATCTGGAGTCCATTCAATTTCAGTCCAATATTTACGCCTGTGCCTCCAAATTGTCCATTCCACAACATTACTTTTTGGTAAGCACCATTCATGGCCGTTGGAGTTCGAATGGGTTGTGCATCAAGTTCATCACCATCGTATAAGGATCCTTTGACTCGAACTTCTCCATTTACTCCAAAACCAACTCCTCCATCCGCAATTCCTTGAAATCGGCCGGCCTGAAATCTGGCTGAAGCAAAATGACAAGATGCACATGAGTATGTTCCCTTTGAGATTTCTTTCATAGGGTTTTTTTGCTAAGCCAGTTTCATGATATAATAAATTGACTAAAGCTACTTTGTTTGTATTAATTGGATTCTTAGGATCTTGAAGATTTTTTGTAAAATTATTACTTTTAGGAAGAATAAAGTGACTAATTCCAACTCCACCTGAAGCTTTGTAAGTTCCTCAGCTAGGTCGGTATTTAGTTGTAACTTTTGGAAGTTGTCAATATAACCATCATTTCTGCAGGTCGATAATTATATTTCTGAACATAAAGCTAAGAATATTTGTTTTTTCATTTGTTATAGTTTGTTAGTTTTAACATACAAGCAAGTCGTTTCTGAGAAACAATATTTGTGCCCGAATATGATTGAAAACCAAAAATGACTTTTAATACCAATTAATATTAATATTTGAAAATAGAATAGAGTGGTTATAAATTTTATATCTAAGTAAGTATTTTTGTGAAAATTTATTAAAAAATGTCAAAAGAAAAAAAAGAGTTGAAATCCAAATCTTCTTCAATATTTAGATTCAAACAATTCGAAATCGATCAAAATGGTTGCACGATGAAAGTTGGAACAGATGGAGTTTTATTAGGAGCTTGGGCTGGGGTAAAGGAAGTAAAAGATGTTTTAGATATTGGAGCGGGGACTGGAGTAATTGCCATTATGTTGGCACAAAGAAAATCTGATGCGATAGTGGATGCAGTTGAAATTGATGAATCTGCCTGTCGAACGGCAGAGCGAAATATGAGGAATAGCCCATTTTCGAGTCGTTTAAATAGTTTTCAAAAACCGATTCAAGACTATGCAAAATTGACTCGAAAGGAATATGATTTAATTGTTTGTAATCCTCCATTTTTTACTGGGGGAACCTTGTCAGCCCAAACAAGTAGGAATGAAGTTCGGCACACCATCAAGTTGCCCAATGGTGAGTTACTCAGTTGTGTTCAAAGGTTACTAAGAAAGGATGGGAAATTTTGTGTAGTATTGCCATTTATTGAAGGTTTGAGATTCAAAGAGTTAGCTAGGAATTATAATTTATACTGCACTAAAGTTACTCAGGTGAAATCTAAAAAGGAGAAACCTATTGAACGATTGTTATTGCAGTTTCAGAAAGTCAATCAGCTAGAGGAGACAAATGAATTAATTATTCAATTTGAAAAGCGAAATGATTTTACCCCAGAATATATCGCCTTAACAAGAGCGTTTTATCTGAAGATGTAAAAATATTTAAAAAAAAAGCTCACTATCATTTATTCTCTGGCCACTCTTTTTGTACCAAATGATAGTAAGCTTTTGTAAAATAAAAAGTAAAAAGTACGATCGTATTTTTTCCTTTTTTATTAGGATAAGGTTTGTGGAGACTCTTCAGTCTGAACAATAATTCTTTTTGCCATTTCCAGAATAGTTGTGTCATTGATATTGACAATTCCACCTTCAGGACCTGCTTGGAGATGCCATTTGGGGGGTTTTCCTGGTGTCTTTTTAGCTCCAAAATAATTTCTTACGGTTTGTTCTTCAAGGTTTAAATAATTTGCAATTTTAGAAATGCTACCAGTAGGAAGTGCATGTTTGATATTTCTTAATTCTTTGAAGGTAATATTCATATTCATAGAAGTTTTAGGAAATTAATGAATAAAAGAATTGAAACCAGAGAATAATAATTGTTCTGGAAAATTAAAACTTTCAAAATTAAAATCAAAGCATTTTAAATAAAAATTAGTAATAATTTTGAAAAAATAGGATTTTGTAATATTTAATGAATTATTTTAAATAATATATGTTGTCTGGTTTTAAAATTTCCTTCATCCCAAAAAGAAAATTCCACAAATCAGAGTTACTCTGATTTGTGGAATTTTCTATTCAAGGAAATAGTTAATACTTTGATTAAAAGAAAATGGGGATATTCTTTTGCTCACTATTTACTGGTTCAACTTTCTGGGTAACTCCAGTTCTATCTTTTTCATCAGAGATATAATCAATTTCTGAGTCAAGTAAATTAGAGAGTCGGGTTTCTTCAAAAGGGTCTAAAAATATTTGAGCAAACCTCAATTGATCAGAAGCTCCTTCAAGATCGTTTTGGTTTTTATATTCAATTGCTGCAACATACCAAGCCAATGAGAAGTTAGATTGTACGGAATCATTTTTATTCAAACTACTTTTTAATAGCATTTTCGCTAGTTGTTCAGGTGCTCCAGATGTATTAAATCCATTCGATTGAATGTAGACAGCTTTATCTTGGATTTTACCCTTTTTCCAAAATTGAACTATTGTGGAGCCATTCGCAAATTTGAAATAACTTTTCTGGTCAAGTAGTCCATTTATCCAAACACCTCTCATGGTATCTTTCGATTCCCATACAACCATTCCTTGTCCATCAGGTTTTCCATTCTTAAATTCGCCAATAAACTGGCTTCCATCGTTTCGAAAATGAGTTCCAAAACCATTTACTTTTCCATCTTTCCAAATTGCAGAAAGAGATTCTGTTTCGCTTAATCGTAAAACACCTTCACCATTTATTTGATCATTCCTGAAATTTCCTAAATATTCAAACCCACATGGGTAAATAAAAGCTCCGAAACCTTCTTTTTGACCCAGTTTCCATTCGCCTTCATAGGTTCCTCCATCATCAAATATAATTTTTCCATTCCCATCCATCTTATTATTTTTAATAGATCCTGTATACGAGGCTCCATTTTTCCATGTAATTCTCCCTGTACATATTGAGTCAATACAGTCGATTGAAACAACTTCCGATTTTTCATGTTCTAACGTGTAGGATGAAAGATCAGTGGCACACTCAAATTGAGCTGTTAAAGTACTCACTGAGAAAATAAGAAATACGCTAGTTCTTTTTAATTTATTCATTATTATTTGGTTGAATTGGTGTTATGATAACTATAATATTAAGGTTATCTGCTTTCTAAACTTGCGCGTGTGAGATCACAACTTAAACATAGTTTTATTTCGAAATAAAATTTCTTACATTTATATGTGACAATAAAAAAGTCCTGATATTAAAAGAAAAGATAATAAATTATGGAAAGAGCAAAAATGATCAGATTATTTATTTTGGTTTTAATAATTTCCTTAGGTGCTATAATATGGACTTTCTCTGGGTTTAAAAATGATTTTCAATTAGGAATAGGATTGTTAATGGCCATATTAACTGGATTATGGTTGATCAGTTTAGTGATAAAAGACGCAAGTATAATTGATGTTTTTTGGGGGAGTGGGTTTGTAATTATTGCTTGGTTTTATGCTTTTCAAAATGATTTAGCTAATATGGGGTTTCGAGAAATGATATTGCTGAGCATGATTACGATTTGGGGAATGCGGTTAACGATTTATTTAGCTATGCGAAATTTGGGGAAAGGGGAGGATTATAGATATGCTCAGTGGAGAAAAGATAATGGAGAAAAATGGTGGTGGTTATCTTTTTTTAGGGTATTCGCATTGCAAGGATTTTTACTTTGGATTATTTCAGCAACTTATCTTCCATCATTAAGTACAAGAGCAGAGATGGGCGTTTTAGAATATTTTGGAGTATTGTTGTGGACTATTGGATTATTCTTTGAATCAGTTGGGGACTATCAATTAGCTCAATTCAAAAAAGATTCTAATAACAAAGGTAAAGTTTTGAATACTGGTGTTTGGAGATATACTAGACATCCTAACTATTTTGGAGATGCAACAATTTGGTGGGGTTTCTTCTTTTTTGCATTTGCACATCCACAAGGTTGGATGTTTGTATTTTGTCCGATAGTGATGACCTTCTTTTTATTGAAAGTTTCAGGTGTGGCAATGCTTGAAGTTAAATTAAAGGAATCAAAACCACAGTATTTAGAATATATCCGAACAACTAGTTCTTTTATTCCAATGGTTCCCAAAAAGTAATCATTTATTTCATTAATCGGAATCCAGTTTGAAAATAAAACACCCTAAAGTATTTATTTTTTAGAAAAATATTCCCCTTTGGTATATTCAAACCAATAAGCTTGAAAGTTGAAAATTTTAAAGGTTTCTAGTTCTTCAAAACCTACTTTTTGTAAAACTCTGCAAGAAGCGATATTTTTGCAGTGTGCGGCAGCGTTTATCTTGTTTAGTTTCATTTCTTCAAACCCATATTTTACTGAGGCAATAACTGATTCAGTAGCATATCCTTTTCCCCAAAATTTAGGAAGAATTCTATAACCGACATCATAAAAATATTTGTTGCCATTCATTTCCATATCTTCTAGCTTTAAACCAGTCCATCCCATAAATTCATTTGTTGACTTTTTTAGCATGATCCATCGACCAATTTTATTTTTTGAATATTGATCGGTTACCCATTTTATATTATCTAGGGCTTCCTCTTCTGTTTTCATGGGTTCCAGATGTAAGTATTTAATAACATCAGGATTAGAGTTTAATTTCAAAATTCCAGAAGCATCTTCCATTCTCCATTCTCTTAATATTAATCTATCTGTTTGAATATGGAATTTCATAACCCTTTTTGTAATAAGTTTATTTAATCAAGTTAATTTTAAATCTGATTTTTTGCTATTCATATGACATCCGTTCTTATGGGATTTTTTAAAGAGAGTGAGAGTGAATTTTCATATGTTTTTCAATATAATATCCTCTAACTGCTTGGCAGTTTTTGTTCCTGCTTCGTGCCATAATTTTTTTCCATTTTTAAAAATCATGAATGTGGGGACTCCCATTACGCCCATATTTGAACCTATCTTAGCATATTTGTCCACATCAATTTTAATGATTTTAGCTTTACCAGTAACTTTTTTTGCGACCTCTTTAAGAATGGGATTCATTGCCATACATGGGCCACACCAGGTGGCATAAAAATCTATTAGAATAGGTTGATCACTATTGAGTAGTTCTTGAAAAGTAGGTTTTTTAGTCATGAAAATTATGAAATTGGTAACTGAATTATGAATAAACAAAGTTACATTTGCAATTCTATTTTTTTACTATTTTTTTAATTAATCTCTGAATGACTTACCCACAAATCATCAAAGAACTCAAAGCCAAAAAGTATTCACCTATATACTTACTACATGGTAATGAGCCTTATTATATTGATAAAATTTCAAGATATGTTGAAGAAAATGTTTTGACGGAAGGGGAGAAGTCTTTCAATCAAATGATCATGTATGGAAAGGATACTGACCACAAAACCTTGATTGATACTTGTAGTCGATATCCGATGATGGCATCTCATCAAGTAGTGATACTCAAAGAGGCACAGGAAATGAAGACATTAAAAGAATTGTTGCCCTATATTGAAAAGCCAGTCCACACTACTATATTAGTTATTTGTTTTAAACATAAAAAGTTTGATGGACGAACTAAATTTGGAAAGCTGGTTAAGCAAAAAGCATTAATTTTTGAGTCTAAAAAATTATACGATAATCAAATTCCTGATTGGATTCAATCTTACTTAAAAGATAAAAAATTAAGTATTTCTCCTTCTGCATCAGTATTAGTGGCAGAATATTTAGGAGAAAATTTATCAAAGGTTAGTAACGAGTTAGATAAGTTAGCAATTAATCTTGCGCCAGGAACAGAAGTCAATGAAAAACATATTCAAGAGCAAATAGGAATTAGTAAAGAGTATAATGTTTTTGAATTGCAAAAAGCTTTGGGAGCAAAGAATGTTGTTAAGTCTAATCGAATTATTAATTATTTTATCTCTAATCCCAAAAAAAATCCATTGGTCGTTGTTGTTGGAACATTATTTACTTTTTTCTCAAAAGTATATTTAACTCATTTTTTAAAAAATAGTTCGGAAAAAGAAATGATGGAAAAACTAGGTGTACGTCATGCCTTTTTCCTAAAAGATTATAAACTTGCTGCACGAAATTATCCCTATCAGCAATCGCAAGATGTTATCTCTATTCTAAAGGAATATGATTTAAAATCCAAAGGAGTTGACCGAGTAAATGCGACTGAAGGAGATTTAATGAAGGAGATGGTTTTTAAAATTTTACATGCATAGATGTTTTTTGTCTCGCAATGTATTTAAAATTTAATTTATTCTTTTTTCCTTTATTAACCATTGAACAATATCTTCTGTTTCTATTCTTGATAATTCTTTTAATTTTCCTTGCTCAAATAATTTTTGGTAAATTAACCAAAGGTGCACTCACATCAGCTTTAAAATTCACATAATCCTAAAAAATAATTCCCCTCTATTTTTCTAGAATTATAGGCACTTCGAAATCGGACACCACCTCCATTAACTTGATAGTTATTTGCAAAATAATCGATGAGGTTATTTTCTATATTTATCCAATATTGAAAAATATCATCATGGTCTCGACCACCGTCTTTTGTTCAAAACTAATTTCTAAAATATCATAAGTTTTGCCTTTTATGGTTGTGGTTCCTTAATAGGATTTTTTAACAGCTTTGTCATTCAATTTATATGGAAGTGTTGCGAATTAAATCACTGAATTTAAACCATTAGACAATTGACCAGTTTCTTTTTTAGATAGTTCTATTTCTATACCATTTACTTTTCGGGTAAATTTTCCATTTTCTAAAATAGCAGTAATTTTTTTCCATTTTTTTTGTTATTGAATATCGATATTGATTTGTATTATTTTTGAAGGCATAATATTTGTTTTTGAAGTTGAATTAATAAAAGGTAGTATGGTAATTTGTTCCACCATGAGCCATAACGACCTTTTGCAAAATTAAATTTGCTTGAGATAAATCAGTAGAAGAGTTGGTTGCATTCTGTATAATATTGCAAGAATTAAAAAAAGGATGGTTAAAGAGAGGAAGGCGAAGTTATTCTTCATTAAGAGATATTGGTTTTTTATTTAAAAAATAGAAAGCTAAATAATTAGTGCCACTTATTTCCTCAAACTGGATTTAAATTAGAGACGTTATATTCTTATGACAATTAAAATGCATGGCTGTTCAAGAAAATAAAAAAACGTCATTTTGAATAATTAAAATGACGTTTTTCTAAATCAAGTGAATAATATTCTCTATTTCTTGTAGCGTTCAAACCATCCTAGTATATATACAATCTTCGCCATTAGGTTACTTGGTTTGGCAGCAATACCATGACCAGCTCCCTGAATTCTCACTAAAGCTGTTTCGACATTATTCAACTTTAAAGCTGCATAATATTGTTCAGATTCACCCATTGGAGTACGATAATCTTGTTCTCCAGTCAAAAGCATGGTGGGAGTTTTTACATTTCCAACCAAAGAAATTGGGGATCGCTTCATATAGTGTTCTGTGTAATCCCATGGTTTTCCTGGGAACCAATATTTATAAAAAAAAGCTGGTCCATCTGCATACAAAACAAAGCTATACCAGTTTATCACAGGTTTTGCTACAACAGCAGCTCGAAAGCGATCCGTTTTTCCAACAATCCAACTTGTTAAAACACCACCACCACTTCCACCAGTCACCATCAAATTATTTTCATCTATATATCCTTTTTGAATAACGGCGTCAACTCCTGACATTAAGTCATCATAATCTTGAGATGGATAATTGTGATGAATTAAATTTCCAAACTCTTTTCCATAACTTGTACTTCCTCTTGGGTTAGTATATAAAACAACATAACCTGCTGCTGCAAACAGTTGAACTTCTGCGGAAAATCTATCACCATAATTAGCAAAAGGCCCACCATGTATTTCTAAAATTAATGGATACTTTTTAGTGGGATTAAAGTTGGGTGGTTTGCAAATCCATCCTTGAATTTTTCTTTTATCAAAAGAGGATTCAAACCAAATTTCTTCTACAGTACCCAATTTTTTATAGGAAAAAAGATCATCATTGAGGCTGGTTAATCGATTGACTTTTTTTGATTTGGTATCACCTGTTGCTAAGTCTGCAGGGTGGTCTGGGGTGGAATGTGTATAGGCAAATTTTCCATTTTTGGCAACGGAATATTGCCCTCCACTGTAAGGCCTTCCAATAGAAAGTCCTCCTATATTCCTTGCTAGGTCAGTTACTTTTCCATTTAAATTCAAAAGGGCAATTTTTGTATTTCCTTTATCATTGTATTGAAAATAAATCCCTAGTCCATTTTTACTCCAATTTATATTTTCAATATCCCGATCAAAATTACAAGACACACATTTTGGTGACTTGCCCGTTCTATTCATTACATATAGGCGGGTGACTTGATATCCATCATAATTTTCATCATTACCAAGATATGCGATAGATTTACCGTCTGGGGAAATTTTTGGGTTCGAATCTGGCCCATGTCTTTTAGTTAGGGCTGAAATTTTTCCAGAATTTAAGTTGACCTCATAAATTTCAGAATTTGCAGGATCCATTTCTCGATTGGTATTTCGATTTGACGTAATCAAAATTGAACCTCCGGTGGTTGTCCATTCAGGTGTTCCATTCACTTCGTAATCGCCAAAAGTTAATTGTCGAGGAGTTCCGCCATCAACTGATAGTACAAATAATTGCTTTCGTTCATTTTTTAAAAAACCTGCGCCATCCGATTTAAATTTCATTTGGTCAATATATTTTGGTGGTATTTCCCAATTTGCTCCATCAGGTTTGGAAGGTAATTGAACCAACGGTTTTGTTTTAAAAGGAACACTCATCAAAAAAGCAATAGATTTTCCATCAGGAGACCAAGATAAATTTGAAGGTGAATGAGTAAGGTTAGTTAATTTGAATTCTGAACCATTGTCTAGCCATCTTAAGTACATTTGAGGTTTTCCGTCTTTATTTGATACATACAACAACTTATTTTCTGTAGGAGATAGGCGCGGGGAAAAATCATTCTGAGCACCGGTTGTAAGAGGATAAATTTCGGTTCCATTAAAATCAGAGATCCAGATATTGGAGCGATTTCTATCTGTCATTATATCTTTGAAATTTCTAACAAAAAATATACGAGAGCCATCTGCCGAAATTTCAGGATTAGATACATATTCTAGTTGAAAAACATCTATAGGGGCAAATGTTGAATTCGGAGGGAGTTCTTTTTTTGTCTGTGCTATTAAGAAATTTGATTGAATTAATAGTGCGAGAAAAGTGAAAAATAGAAGTTTTTTCATAGTGGTTTTGTTTTTTAATGAATGTGATAAAAAAAAATTCATCTTTTTTGGTAATACTTTTCTGAGAATAAATAATATTTACATTTAAAGTAATTAAAGAATAAGTAAAAACTTGATAAGATGTTTTTGAACTTGAATGTCAATTCAGTTAAACCAAGTTAAAATATTTTCAATTTTCCTGGAATATTAAAATAGTTGTAATTTGTTGATTAACAGTGTCTTATGATTGATTGTAAAAAGTGATAAATTATTAATTAACAATAATATTAAAAACTATTTGCTTTTTAATTAAAAAGGGTGATACCTTTACAACAAAATAATAGCAAATGTTTCATTTAAATCTAAGTAAAAAATATTGGTGGCACTTTTCAAACTCTCAACCCGAGTAAGTTAAGTCGCTTCTATTACGTTTATTTTGCAACGAAAAAAGTGTCTAACCGTTTACTCGGTTAGACACTTTTTTTTGTACTCAATTGATAATCTTTTTTAAATCAGAATATAATGGTAACAGAGCAGTTAAAAAAAATAAAACTTCAGACAGTCGCAAAAAGATTCTTAGCAGATACTACCACACCTGTTAGTATTTATCTTAAAGTTAGAGATCATTTTGAGAGTTCCCTTTTATTAGAGAGTACAGATTTTAGAAGTGCAGAGAATTGTTTTTCATTTATTTGTATGGAGCCTATTGCGAGTTTTGAGGTAACTGAAAAAAGAATTGAAACTCTTGATGTTGACGGAAAAACCGGAAATGAGGAGATAAGATCGAATGCTGATGTGCCTGGAAGGTTAAATCATTTTATGAATCAATTTGATATAAAATCTCCAGGCAACTACAAAGGTATTAATGGCTTTTTTGGATATATGTCATTCGAGGCCGTTCAATACTTTGATACGGTGACTTTTGATGATTCGAAAAGAACAATGGATATTCCAGAGGTGAATTATAAATTATTCCGATATATAATTGCGATTAATCACTTTAATGATGAATTATTTATTCTTGAAAATATTCCTCCAGGTGCTGATTCCGAAATTGCAAAAATTGAAAACCTATTAAGCTACCAAACTTTTGGAAAATACCAATTCAAAATTGAAGGGGAAGAAACATCAAATATTACTGACGATGAATTTAAGGGAATGGTGGCTAAAGGAAAAGAACATTGTCAAGTTGGAGATGTTTTTCAAATGGTACTTTCTAGACAATTCCAACAAAAATTTTCAGGCGATGAGTTTAACGTTTATCGTGTACTTCGTTCCATAAATCCATCCCCATATCTTTTCTTTTTTGATTATGGAAATTATAAAATATTTGGCTCTTCTCCTGAGGCTCAAATGGTTATAAAGCAGGATATTGCTAGTGTAAATCCTATTGCAGGAACTTATAAGCGAACTGGAAATGATGAAGAAGATAGAGCACAAGCACAACTCTTATTACGGGATCCAAAAGAAAATGCGGAGCACATGATGCTTGTTGATTTGGCTAGAAATGATTTGAGCCGCCATTGTACAAAAGTAAAAGTTAGTGAGTTAATGGAAATTCAATATTTTAGTCATGTAATTCATCTGGTGTCAAAAGTAGAAGGAAGATTACCAGAGGGATATAATCCTATTAAAGTGCTTGGTGATACTTTTCCAGCTGGAACTTTATCAGGAGCCCCTAAATATAAAGCTATCGAATTAATAGGTCAATATGAAAATCAGAATCGATCTTTTTATGGAGGAATGATTGGTTTTGTAGGTTTTAATGGCGATCTAAATCATGCGATTACCATCCGCTCTTTTTTGAGTAAAAATAATACACTTTATTATCAAGCTGGTGCAGGAATAGTTTCTCAAAGTAATGAGGAACATGAGTTGCAGGAGGTGAATAATAAATTAGGAGCATTAAAGCAAGCTTTGAAAAAAGCAGAGGAATTATAAAAATGTTTGATGTCTAATGTAAAACAAAAAGAGAAATATGAAAGTACTGATGTTAGATAATTACGATTCCTTTACTTACAACTTAGTCCAGTATTTGGAAGAGATTATTGATAATAAAATTGACGTTTATCGAAATGATCAAATTACATTGAAGGAAGTTGGTGCTTATGATACTATAATATTATCTCCTGGTCCAGGTGTGCCAAAGGATGCAGGTATATTAATGGATGTGATAAATGAATATGCCACAACTAAGAATATATTTGGAGTTTGCCTTGGTATGCAAGCTATAGGAGAATCCTTTGGAGGAGGGTTAGCCAACCTAGAAAAAGTTCATCATGGAGTTCAAACTTTGATCATTAAAACAGAAGATGAAGAGCCGATTTTCAAAGATGTTCCAACTGCTTTCGAGGCAGGTCGCTATCATTCATGGGTTGTTGAAAAAGAAAAATTACCTGACTGTCTGCAAGTTACAGCGATTGATAAAAAGGGAATCGTAATGGCAATTAGTCACAAAGAATATAATGTTCGAGGTGTTCAGTTTCATCCTGAATCAGTAATGACGCCAGATGGAAAAACTATGTTACGGAATTTTATCAATTACTCTAATAACCTAAAAAAGGAAAAAGAATCTACTAATGAAACATATACTCACTAGACTTTTCGAACACAGAGAATTAAATAGAGATGAAGCTAAAAGGGTATTGGTTAATATTTCCAATGGAGATTACAATGATGCACAAATTGCTGCTTTTATCAGTGTGTATTTGATGAGGTCAATTTCTGTTAATGAATTGTTAGGTTTTCGGGATGCATTGTTAGAGTTATGTTTGCCATTTGATTTAGAAGGAATGGAGAGTATTGATATTGTTGGAACAGGTGGTGACGGTAAAAATACTTTTAATATTTCAACTTTGTCCTCAGTGGTTGTCTCGGGAGCAGGTTATAAGGTGACCAAGCATGGTAACTATGGAGTGTCTTCATCTTGTGGTTCATCAAACGTTTTGGAATATTTGGGTTATCAATTCACAAATAAAGCGGATGTCTTGAAAAGACAATTAGATATTGCTAATATTTGTTTCTTACATGCTCCACTTTTTCATCCAGCTATGAAAGCTGTTGCTCCTGTCAGGCGGCAATTAGGGGTGAAAACTTTTTTTAATATGCTAGGACCTTTAGTCAATCCAGGGCAGCCAACTCAATCATTATTGGGTGTTTACAATTTAGAATTGGCTAGGTTGTATCAATATATTTTCCAAACGACAGATCGAGAAGCAACGATAGTTTACTCAATGGATGGGTACGATGAAGTGTCATTGACTTCGCCATTCAAGTTACGGCATAATGATACCGAAAGATTACTTCATCCAAATGAAATTGGGAAAAAGATTTTGTTACAATCTGATTTACATGGGGGCGGTGATGTTGCTTCATCAGCAAAAATATTTATTGATATCCTTTCTGGTAATGGAACTAATCCTCAAAATGATGTTGTTAGTACCAATGCGGGAATTGCAATTCAATGTTTGCAACCTCAAAAAAGTATGGAAGAATGCATAGCTGAAGCACAGGAGTCTTTAATTGGAGGAAAGGCTCTTGAGCAATTTAAACTACTTTTAAATTAGATAAATTTATTGATTAAGTCATTTTGTACAACTAATTGATAATGAATATATTAGAAAAAATTACAAGTAATACACGTATCGTTGTTGAAGAGCGAAGGAAATTACTTCCCATCACAGTATTGGAAGAAAGCATGTATATGAATCGGGAAGTTATATCCCTGAAAAATAACTTAGAAAAAGGATTGTTCGGGATTATTTCAGAGTTTAAAAAACAATCTCCATCCAAAGGTATAATACATGAAAATGCAGATGTGGAGGCTATCGTTTCCAAGTATGAAGAAGCAGGAGCGTCAGGTTGTTCTATTTTGACGGATGAGAAGTTCTTTGGAGGATGCAATGCAGATTTAGTACATGCTAGACAAAAAGTAAATGTCCCAATCCTGCGAAAAGATTTTATTATTGACGAATATCAATTGTTTGAAGCAAAGGCGTTGGGGGCAGATGTTATTTTATTAATCGCGGAATGCTTGAAAAAAAATGAAGTTGTTCAATTGGCACAAAAGGCGAAGAGTTTAGGCTTAGAAGTATTGATGGAAATTCATTCGGAGAATCAATTAGAAAAATTAAATGAGTACATTGATATCGTTGGTGTAAACAACCGAGACTTGGAAACCTTTAGTGTTAATATTCAAACGTCCTTAGATTTATTTGATAAGATCCCTGATAATTTTGTAAGAATTTCAGAAAGTGGAATTTCAAATGCTAAATCTGTAGTTCGATTAATTCAAGCTGGATATAAAGGGTTTTTGATCGGAGAAAATTTTATGAAAACAGAAAACCCAGGATTGGCTTGCAGAGATTTTATTACAGAGGTCAATTCATTAATTCATAAAGAAGCTCACACAGGATTATCTTATGAGCCATAATATAAAGTAAGGTTAAAATTTAACTAGTATAAAAGATAATGAAGATTAAAGTTTGTGGGATGCGAGATCCTAATAATTTGCAGGATTTGCTAAAGCTTCCAATTGATTATGTGGGATTGATTTTCTACGAAAAGTCAAAACGATTTGTTGACGAAGATTTTCCTGAGTTAAATTTTCGAGGTAAAGAAAAGGTAGGTGTCTTTGTTAATGAATCTATAGAGTATATTTTAGAGAAAAGCCAACAATACGATTTGGCAACAATACAACTACATGGAGAGGAATCGCCTGAGTTTTGCGAATTTTTGAAAAGAAAAAATTTTTTAGTTATTAAAGCTTTTCCTGTAAATAGTGATTTTGATTTTTCTAGGACAAAAAGATATGAACCATTTTGTGATTATTTTTTATTCGATACCAAGGGTAAATTGCCAGGCGGAAATGGTTTTGCCTTCGATTGGAAGATACTTGAAAAATATCAATCAAAAATTCCATTTTTCCTCAGTGGTGGGATAAATAAGTCAAATTGCGAAATGCTAAAAAAATTGAATTTCAAACAATTGTATGCGATTGATTTGAATAGTGGTTTTGAAAAAAAACCAGGATTAAAAGATATTTCATTATTGAAAAAATTTATTGAAGATGTTAGAAACTAATCTTGCACACAAAAAATATAATGTTGATGAACAAGGGTTTTATGGTGAGTATGGAGGAGCCTTTATTCCTGAGATGTTGTATCCAAATGTAGAAAATTTGCGTCAGCAATATTTAAAAATCATGTACGAACCTGAATTTCAGAAAGAGTTTAGGGCCTTATTAAAAGATTATGTGGGTAGACCCTCTCCCTTGTATTTTGCCAGAAAATTGTCAGCATATTATGATACTAAGATTTATCTCAAACGAGAAGATCTAAATCATACTGGTGCTCATAAAATCAATAATACAATTGGTCAAATTTTATTGGCAAAAAAGTTAGGGAAACATCGAATCATCGCCGAGACAGGTGCAGGTCAACATGGTGTTGCAACTGCCACAGTTTGTGCATTGGCCGGATTAGAGTGTATTGTTTTTATGGGTGAGGTAGATATTGAAAGACAAGCACCAAATGTTGCTCGGATGAGAATGTTGGGAGCAAAAGTAGTTCCGGCAAAAAGTGGGAGTAAAACTTTAAAAGATGCAACTAACGAAGCAATTCGAGATTGGATTAATAATCCAAATGATACTCATTATATCATTGGTTCAGTCGTGGGACCACATCCATATCCTGATATGGTAGCTAGGTTTCAGGCGGTGATTAGTGAAGAAATGAAATGGCAATTGAGAGAACAAACAGGCAAAGAAAATCCAGATACAATAATTGCTTGTGTTGGCGGAGGAAGTAATGCAGCGGGTGCTTTTTATCATTATTTAGAAAATGAAAAAGTAAAATTAGTGGCAGTCGAAGCTTCCGGTTTAGGAAATGATACAGGAAAATCTGCTGCAACAAGTTTGCTTGGCTCCAAAGGTGTTTTACATGGTAGTCGAACACTTTTAATGCAAACAGAAGATGGCCAGGTTGAGGAGCCCTATTCAATTTCAGCCGGTTTGGATTATCCAGGAATTGGTCCAATGCATTCCCATTTGATTAGGTCGGGTAGGGCTAAAGTTTTTGGAGCAACGGATGAAGAAGCACTGCACGCTGCTCGTTTTTTAGCAAAAATGGAAGGAATTATCCCTGCATTAGAAAGTGCTCATGCATTTGCAGTATTAGAAAAAATGACATTTGAAAAAGAAGAAGTTGTCGTTGTGAATTTGTCTGGAAGAGGAGATAAAGATTTGGCTACTTACATTGACTTTTTTAAACTTAATGGATAAAATAAAGATGACTAGAATTGAAGAATTATTTTCAAAAAAGAACAAGAATATTTGCAATATTTATTTCACAGCTGGTTTTCCAAAATTAATTGATACGGAAAAGATTATTTTGACATTAGAAGAAGCTGGTGCTGATATGATAGAGATTGGTATGCCATATTCTGATCCGTTGGCAGATGGAGAAACGATTCAACAAAGTGGCTCGATTGCAATAGCAAATGGAATGACCTTGCAAATCTTGTTTGAACAAATTGAAGGTGTGCGTAAGAAATCTGAAATTCCCTTAGTGATGATGGGATATTTTAATCAAGTAATACAATATGGGGAAGAAGCATTTTTTCAAAAATGTAGAGAGGTAGGAATAGATGGATTGATATTGCCTGATTTACCAGCAGCTATTTATGAATCTGACTACCAACAAATGATGAAAGATAATAATTTAAATAACATCTTTTTGATTACTCCTCAAACTTCAGATGAACGAATCGTTTATTTGGATAGTTTGAGTTCAGGATTCGTTTATATGGTGGCAGACGCTTCGGTAACTGGAAAACAAAAAAATATCTCGAATCATCAGATTGCATATTTTGAACGCATAGAGGAAATGAATTTGACTAATCCAAGGTTGATTGGTTTTGGAATTGCAGATTATAAAAGTTTTTCTACTGCATGTAAATATTCAAATGGAGCAATTATTGGCAGCGCATTTATTCGAGCTATAGAGGAATCAAATGATTTAGAAGCAACAATTATAGATTTCATAGGAATGATCAAAAACGAAAAGATTGAAATTTAATCGTTGACAAAAAAAATATAGAATGTAAGTGATAAAAAAAATGCTTTCCCTTTGTTTTTAGGGATTGAGTTGTCAGAATAAAAATAAAATTATTTCCATTTACCTACCTTGTATCTCAAAATAAAGAAAAATATGAAATTCAATTTTTGTCCTACTTGCAAAAGTGATTTGGCATTAGGGAAAGAAAATTATATAGCTTGTATCAATGAAGAATGTAGTTTTGTTCATTATGAAAATCCAACCCCAGTCGTGGCTGCAGTCATCGAATACAAAGATGGAAATGTATTGTTAGCACATAATGCAGCTTGGCCTCCAAAAATTTTTGCATTAGTTACTGGATTTTTAGAAAAGCATGAACATCCAGAAATCGCAGTGCTGAGGGAGGTGAAAGAGGAGGTTGGATTGGATGCTGAGATAAGAGGCTTTCTAGGTCATTATTCATTTAGAAAAATGAATCAGATAATAATGGCATATCACGTTTATTCTGATGGAGAAGTAGAATTAAATGATCCAGAAATAGATGAAGTAAAGGTTGTTCCTTTTAACAAAGTAAAAACTTGGGATGCAGGAACAGGATATGCTCTCAAAAAATTCTTGGAAAGCAAAGGATATACACCAGAAGTAATTTCATTTAAGTAAGTATTGCCAAAAAAGCCCCAAGCACTATGACTTGGGATCTTTTATGGTGATATTTATTATTATTGTTTTTTAGCCAAATTAGGATTTAATAAATCATAAAATTGATCTAATTTTGGTAAAATAATTATTCGAGTTCTTCTATTGATAGATCTTCCCTCGGCAGTATCGTTACTTTCAAGTGCATTGTATTCTCCACGTCCAGCAGCAATTAACCTATTGGGGTCCACTCCATAATTATTTTGTAAAACTCTAATTACGGAAGTAGATCGTTTTACACTTAAGTCCCAATTGTCCTGAATGCAGTTAGTTTTAATTGATCGACTATCAGTATATCCTTCTACCATTACCTCTAGATCAGGTCGAGATTCTACGATTTTAGCGATTTTTCCTAATACACCCTTAGCTTTCGGAGTAAGTGTAGAACTACCACTTTTGAATAACATTTTGTCAGAAAGGTTTACAAAAACTACAGTTTTGTCAACTTTTACTTCAACGTCGTTATCCTCTATTCCAGATTTTAAGACACCTTTTAGATTAACAGCTAAAACTAAATTAATTGAATCAGCTCTTGTTTTTGCAGCTTGCAGTAAGTTGATATATTTGTCCTTTTTTTCTAGTTGTAAAAGTGTCTCCTTAATATTTTCATTAGCTGATTGTGAAAGTGTGGTCAAATCATCAACTTGAGAAAGTTGTTTATCTCTGAGCACTCTAACATCATTGATTTGTTCTTTTAAATCAGAAATTTGTTCTTCTCTTAATTGTAAATTACTTTTCGAAGTTTGGACTTGTCCTTTTAGTTTTTCATTTTCTTGTTTACATGCAGCAAGTCTCGCCATATATTCGTTTAAGTTTTCACCACACTCACCCAATTGTTTATTTGTTACTTCATATTCAGATTGTAGTGCAGTCATCTTTTTTTTACTGATGCAAGATGTCATTAAAATTCCGATACCGAAAAACAAGAAAATTTTTAGAAGGGTTTTCATTATGTATTTATTTTAATTTTGATTAAAAAATAGCAGGTTTTCTTTATTAATTATGACAACAGGTACAAATGTAGAAACTTTACAGCACTAAATAGTTTATTTATATATATAAATATTTTAAAATAGGTGAAATGATGATAATATCTATCACTCCATTTTTGGGTTCAAATAAGGGCGAGTTTTTATTTGATTAGATCCGAGGTTATTTTTTTAATTTAAAAGAATGGTTAGTTCTTAATTTCCATTCTCCGAAATCTAGAAATCATATTATAGAAGTATAATAAAATTTAGTAAAAGTGTAGATGTATTCAAATTTTAAACATTACTCAAATTTTATTTTCTTAAAAAAATCCCAAACAACAATTCCAACACAGACTGAAATATTTAAAGAATGTTTAGTTCCCATTTGAGGAATCTCTATGCAGGCATCTATGTGAGGTAGTATTTCTTCACTAATTCCATCAACTTCATTTCCAAACACAAGTGCATATTTTATTCCAAAGTCAATAATGAAATCTTGTAACCAAGTTCGTTGATCAACCTGTTCGACTGCGACGATTTTAAAACCCGCCTTTTTCAATTTTAAAATAGTTTTTAAAGTTGTATCAGAGTATTCCCAGGCCACTGATTCAGAAGCTCCAATTGCTGTTTTTAAAATTTCTTTATGAGGTGGGGTAGCAGTAATTCCACAGAGGTATATTTTTTCTAAACCAAATCCATCAGATGTTCTAAAAGCAGAACCCACATTCAGTCCCGAGCGTATATTGTCTAATACTAGCACCAAAGGAGTTTTAGGTTGTTTTTTAAATGCTTCATTATCAACCCGGTTGAGTTCTTGTAATTTTAATTTTCGCATATGTTATTTTGGAAATTCTATTACCTTTTATTATCCATGCAAGCTTTGATGAAAGAGACAAAAAGTGGGTGTGGATTCTCAACTGTGCTTTTCAATTCCGGATGAAATTGGACACCAATAAAGTAAGGATGATTTTTTAATTCCACTATTTCGACTAGACCAGTTTTAGGATTAATACCAGTGGGTATCAGGCCAGCTTCTTCGATTTTTTCTAAATATTTATTGTTAAATTCGAATCGATGTCGATGTCGTTCGCTGACTGTTTCATTTTGATAAGAGTCAAAAGCTTTAGATCCTGGACGTAATTTGCAATCAAATGCCCCCAATCTCATTGTTCCTCCTTTAATCTTAATATTTTTTTGGTCAGCCATCAGATCAATAACTGGATTTTTAGACTTAGGGTTAACTTCAGCAGATGCAGCACCTTTTAGTTTCATAACGTTTTTTGCAAATTCGACTACCGCACATTGCATACCTAAACATATCCCAAAGAATGGAATATTATTTTCTCTGATGAATTTTATAGATTCCAGTTTACCTTGGATACCTCTTTCGCCAAATCCTGGAGCTACTAGAACTCCATCTAATCCATCAAGGTGTTTTAATACCGAATTCGAATCACCTTCTAATTGTTCAGAATGAATTGGAATAACATTTACTTTACATTCATTTTCAGCACCTGCATGAACAAAAGCTTCATGGATGGATTTATAGGCATCTTGAAGTTCATTATATTTTCCAACCAATCCAATAGTCACTTCATGTAAAGGAGATTTCAGACGGGCTAAAAATCCTTTCCATTTTTTTAATTCGGGTTCCCGAGTGTTGGGCAATCTTAATTTTGAAATAACAGTAGAATCTAAATTTTCTTTATGCATTAACAATGGCACATCATAAATTGTAGCAGCATCAATTGCTTCAATTACAGAGGAAATTTCAACATTACAAAACAAAGCTAATTTTCTACGGATTTCCATATTTATTGGTTTTTCCGTTCGACAAACTAGAATATCTGGTTGGATACCAGTTTTTAAAAGTTCTTTCACTGAATGTTGAGTAGGCTTTGTTTTTAATTCTTTTGCTGCACGTAAATATGGAATTAGAGTCAAGTGAATCACTAAACAATTATCTGCACCTAATTCCCAACGAAGCTGTCTAAGAGCTTCCAAATAAGGCAAAGATTCGATGTCTCCAACTGTTCCTCCTAATTCAGTAATTACGATATCAAATTCATTACTTTGTCCAAGGAGTTTTGCTCGTCTTTTTATTTCATTTGTAATGTGAGGAACTACCTGAACGGTTTTCCCCAAATAATCTCCAGCTCGTTCTCGATTTATTACCGATTGGTATATACGCCCAGTTGTAACATTGTTTGCTTGAGAGGTCGGAGAATTTAAAAATCGCTCATAATGACCTAAGTCTAAATCCGTCTCAGCTCCATCATCTGTAACATAACATTCACCATGCTCGTATGGATTAAGAGTGCCAGGGTCGACGTTTAAATAAGGATCAAACTTTTGAATAGTAACTGAAAAACCACGTGCTTGGAGTAGTTTAGCTAGGGAGGCAGCGATGATTCCTTTTCCTAAGGAGGAGGTAACTCCACCCGTAACAAATATAAATTTACTCATGTATTTTTTTTATTTAATTACGGAATACAAAGGTACTTTAGATTATTGAATTTGGAAGGATATATTGAAAAGTTTTTCTAAAAAAAGGGAATCAGGTATAAATAGATTTAACAATCATATTCTTAAAGAATCTAAATTAATTATGACAATTGGTTTTATCGGTTAGGATTTAGTTTTGATTAAGATAAATAACAAAAAAACCTGATGCGAAATAAATCACATCAGGTTTTTTACATGACAGATAAAATCTGATTATTGAACTGGCTTGGCAGTTGCCTCAGTTTTATTTACTTCACCTTTAATGTTGATGAAGGTTTGACCTGGGTTAGTGTTGGCTGTAATTGTTACTCGTTTGTTTTGAGAACCAGCTTTACCTTTAGAGTTAAACTCAACTAACATTTCACCTGTTGCACCTGGAGCAACAGGATCTTTTGGCCAAGAAGGAACAGTACATCCACAGCTACCTTTAGCATCTTTGATAATTAAAGGCTCAGAACCTGTATTGGTAAATTTGTATGTATGAGATACTTTTTCGCCTTCATCGATTGTACCAAAATCAAATTCACTTTCTTCGAACTCGATAGTAGTTGTTGGTCCAGTAGGAACTTCAACAGCTGGCTCAGCAGCGTTTGTAGGTGCAGGAGCAGTAGGAGTTTCGCTAGTTACATTTGCACGAGCTGCATCTCTTACTGAAGTTTCATCAGATGATTTACCCATTAAACCATCAAGTGCTCCAGTTAAATTTAAGCCTAGAAGAATAGCAACTAAGGCTAATAAACCCATCTGAATTTGTTTAGAATTTTCCATTTTTTTTTTTTTGATTACAAATTGTTAAAATAAGAATTTAAGAATATTAAGAATGCGTGGCAAAATTAATTGTTTTTTCCCAATTAAGAAAGACCAAACATTAACTTACTGGTTAATTATTAAGAATTAAGTACTAATTAAATATCGCATTGAGTAAGACAAATTTATTAATTCTTGTAAATAGGGCTTGTTAATAGGGTGTTAACGACTTGTTATTTTTGTAAAAATTAATGTTAGTAAAATTTTAAAGTAATTTTTTTTATTTAAAAACCTATAAGGATGAATTAAATTGAAATAAATTGTGCAAATTCTTCCACTGACTTAGCATTCAAGCACATTTTCTTTGTCAATCTCCCTTTTCTGGCTGGTAAAATACCGAAATGTATATCATGAATCCCACCTGTACTATGAGCATCTGGATTGATTGAGATTAATACTCCTTTTTCCAGAGCATATGGGATCCATGTCCAATCTATATCTAACCTATAAGGGTTTGAGTTCAATTCAATTGCAACTCCGTAAGTAGCACAGGCATCAATGATTTTTTTATGGTCAATAGGATAGCCTGGCCTTGATAATAACAATCTTCCTGTTGGATGACCCAGAATGGTAGTGTATCTATTTTCAATAGCTTTTAACAATCTATTTGTGGCTTTTTCCTTGTCCATTTTCAAATTGGAATGCACAGAAGCAATTATAAAATCGAATTGTCTAAGAACATCTGTAGGATAATCTAATGATCCATCATTTAATATATCTGATTCAATTCCTTTAAATATCTTAAATGGTGCCAATTCTTCATTTAGAGCATCTATTTCTGCAAATTGTGCCGTTACTCGATCTTCTTTTAAACCATTAGCATAAAAAGCAGCTTGGGAATGATCGGTGATACCTAAATAGTCATAACCTAATTTTTTAGAATACTCTGCCATTTCTCGAAGCGTATTAATTCCATCGCTATAAGTTGAATGCGAATGAATAACACCTTTAATATCGGATTCTTCTATTAAGTCCGGTAGCTGGTTGCTTATAGCGAGATCTAAAACGTCTGCAGATTCTCTCAATTCAGGAACAATAAATGGTAAATCGGCTTTTGCAAATATTTCTTCTTCAGTATTTAGTCCCTTAAAATCTAATCCATCATTATTTTTAATAAATGCTTTTAAAAATTCATCACTAGAGGAATATCTAAAAAGTTTGGAACCAAATTCATTTTTTGCACAAGTGAAAATTGTAACTGGTTTTTCATTTTCGTTCTTAGCCACAAAATGATTGGCTTCTTTGCTTTTTAAATTCAAAAATCCCAGTTCAAATATTGCATCAATGGGTTCGTCAGATGCGATTAGGAATTCCATCATATTTATAATAGGACAAGCTCGTCTCATTTCACCAACCAAACTTATTTGTGCATTTGGTAATGCTTTTTGTATTTTTTCTAACAACTCTTTTGCATCATTTTTTAATGATGCGTAATGAAATTTATTTTTAGAAACTAGGAAATATTCTAATTTATTTATTAAATCAGCCTGAGATTTTTGACCAAAACCATTTAATTCAACTAAGCGATTTTCATTGCAGGCATAAAGTAATTCACCGACTGTTTCCACTTCGAGCTCTTTCCAAATTACGCTTATTTTTTTTGGCCCAAATCCTTTTATTTTTAACATGTCCTGAATTCCTTGCGGAGTAATGTCCTGATACTTTTTCATGGTTTCCATTTTACCATTATCCAAAAGTTCCCGAATTTTTCCACTAATGGCTTTTCCGACACCTTTAATACCATTAATTTCCTCTTCTGACATTTCAGACAAAGAATCAGATTGTTTTCGTAAAGTGATATATGCGCTAGAGTAGGATCGGATTTTGAACTTATTTTCTCCATGCAATTCCATTAGATTTGCGAGCTCTTGAAACTTGTTAGCAATTTCCTTATTTGTCATGAACTTTTTTTTGCAAAAATAGAAAAGTAAAATGAATTTTGAACAATGAGTGAGAAAGCTGTTTTACACTCGCTCTATAATAGTGGAAATTCCCATTCCGCCTCCTATACAAAGCGTAATTAAGCCTGTTTGTAAATTTTGACGTTCTAACTCATCTAAGCAAGTTCCTAATAAAATGGAACCTGTTGCTCCGATAGGATGCCCCAAAGCGATGGACCCTCCATTCACGTTTATTTTATCAAAATTATTGATTCGCATATCTTTCATGAATTTTAATACAACTGCTGCGAAAGCTTCATTCACCTCAATAAGATCAATGTCTGTTATATTCATTCCTGCTTTTTTTAAGGCTTTTTTACTAGCAGGTGCTGGTCCGGTTAGCATAATTGTTGGGTCCAATCCAACCAACGCAGTTGAGATTATCTTTGCTCGTGGTTTAAAATTTAAAGCTTTTCCTTTTTCTTTAGAGCCGACTAAAATTAGTGAGGCGCCATCTACAATTCCGGAAGAGTTTCCTGCGTGATGAACATGGTTTATTTTTTCTAATTGAAAATATTTATGCAGAGCGATACGATCAAAACCTGCATCTCCCATTTTTTGAAAAGACGGATTTAAACTTGCTAATCCTTCCAAAGTGGTTTGAGGTCTGATTAATTCATCTACGGATAACATGATAATTCCGTTTTGATCTTTGACAGGAATGAGAGATTTGTCAAATCGTTTTTCGGCTTGTGCAATGGCTGCTCGTTTCTGGGATTGAACGGCAACTTCATCTACATCACTTCTAGAAAACCCTTCTAAGGAAGCTATCAAATCTGCACTAACTCCTTGTGGAATATATCCAATCCTTTTACTGACTAATGGATCTAAAAATATTGCTCCTCCATCAGAGCCTAAGGGAACTCTACTCATACTTTCTAATCCTCCAGCAATAATAAGATCTTCCCAACCTGATCGAATTTTAGCTGCAGCCAAATTTATTGCTTCTAAACCTGAGGAACAAAATCGATTAATTTGAGCAGCTGGAACATCTAGATCATAACCTGAATGTAGTACTGCTGTTCGAGCAATATCGCCACCTTGTTCTTCAAGAGGTGCATTGACTCCGATTAAACAATCATCTATTTGAGACGTATCTAAGTCATTTTTTTTCTTCAAAGCAACTAGTAAAGTGGAGAGTAATTCTATGGGACGGACTTCATGCAGTGAGCCAGTTTTTTTCCCTTTTCCTCGAGGAGTTCTAATAGCATCGAAAATATACGCTTCAGTCATAATTATAATAAATGATAAAATATTCTAAATGACATAACTATCTGATAGTTAAATTTTTAAGGTGAATTTTTAATTTAAGACAATTAAATCTTAATCGAGCATTAACTCTTATTTGTTAATACGTAAGTCTAGCAGGCAAAGTTAACTGAAATAGTAAAAAATAATTAGTTTTTTTTACTAAAAACTAATATTCTTTTTTCTTTAAAATATTTTAATTTTGTAGTAGGTAAGAATGGAAAACTTGATTCAATGAGTTATGTTTTTTACTCAAAAAAGATTACCAAACCAAATTATGTTTTTTCATTGTCGTTTAGATTTAATAGCCTCTAAAAATAAGCACTGTGAGTTGAAGGTGCAAAGATTTAAAACTTTTGTTTTGAGAATTTTAAACAATTGAAAGGGCTAAATTCAAACATATTCTTTGCAAGAATCATAGATTTTATATTACCAAATACTGATTTATAACAGATGGTTTTTCCATAAAATTCAATTTACAATGTTTTATTTATATTGTAATTTCAGGATATCTGGTTTTTACTAGAATTGATACCAATGAATAAGCAATTAATCTCTCTGCTTCTATTTTTTTTAGCTTTAACTTTAGTAGTTAAAGGACAAAATGATATTGAAAATTATGAGAAGTTAACCTCTCCCAAAATAATTTCTTCTAGTTTATTGACTTGTAATATTTCAGTTAATGCTGGAAACGATACTTTACTATGCAAGGAGGATTATCCTATTCAATTAAATGGGTCTTTCATGGGAAATTTCGTGAATTATTTTTGGTCGCCTGGCACTAACCTAACCGACTCCTCTATTCTGAATCCGTTAGCAAATTTGCCTGGGACTTATACTTTGACAATCGAATCATTTGATGATCAAAATTTAATAATAAATGGTGATTTTGAAAATGGAGATGTTGGTTTTACTACGGATTATGTTACAGGAAATGCAAATGTTGGAAATTATTTAATCTCAGATACACCACAAAATTATTTTAATTTATTTAGCGATTGTGGAGATCACACTTCTGGTTCAGGAAATATGATGATTGTAGATGGAGCAGATATTCTTAATCAAAACATTTGGTGTCAAACAATACCCATTTCAATCAATACAGATTATTACTTCTCTCTTTGGGCAACAATGGTTGGTGGAACAAGTCCACCATTCTTGTTTTTTACGGCAAATGGAAATTCTATTGGAGATACAACTTCAATACCATTAGATAATTGCTTGTGGACCGAGATTACCACTATCTGGAATTCAGGAGCTGAAACAGCTGTAGAGTTTTGTATTTTAAATAATAACACATCTCCTTTTGGAAATGACTTTGCAATAGATGATGTTTTCGTTTCAACTGTTTGTAAATCAACGGATGAAATAGGCATTTCAATTTTAGAAACTAATGCAGTCTCTTCAAATGAAACAATTTCATGTATAGGTGATTGTGTTATGCTTAATGGATTGAGTTCAACATCAAATCCAGGAACAACTCATGAGTGGGTCTCTTTAACTGGTGGTCCCATTCAAAATGAATCAACTCTAACTCCAACTGTCTGCGATACTGGAATTTATAAATTAATTGTAACTAGTTTAGATCTTTCATCTGGATTAGTTTGTAAAGATTCTATTTTAGTTTTAGTTGATTTAGAGATAATCAATCCAATTAATCCATCGTTTTTTGGGCCAGACACGATTTGCTCAGGTGAGACAACAAATTATCAAGTCAATTTACCGGATCCAAATACAGCTTCTTATGATTGGATTATAACAAATGGAATTATTTTATTTGGCCAAGATTCAACTATTGTTGAAATTGAATGGGTAGGGAATTTATCAGGTGAAATTTGTGTAGCTGCAAATAACAATTGTGCAATAAGTGATACAACCTGTAAAACCATTATTTTAAACTCTCCACCCAATAAGCCAATAATTATAGGGCCAACTACTTTTTGTAACAGCACAATTACAAATTATTCTATTTTAGCGTCTAATGATTTTTCTAGTTACGAATGGTTTATTCCAATTGGTGCTATAATTCAATCCGGAGCTGGAACTGAAATGATCTCGGTGGATTGGGGTAGTGTCCAAGGTGGTGATGTTTGTGTAGTTGTTGATAATAATTGTGGTAGAGATACAACCTGTATTTCTGTGCTTTTTGAAAATATTCAAATAAGTATTGATTCTTTAAATCCGAAATGCCTAAATGAGGATAATGGATGGATAAAGGTACATCCTTTGAGCGGTACTTCACCTTTTTCTTTTTTTTGGGATAATGGAGAAGTGACAGATAGTATTGGTGGGTTATCAGCTGGAACTTACCAAGTCACCGTTTCAGATATTAATGGATGTATAGCCAAGGAAACAATAATTCTTCAAGATCCATTTCCAATAAATTTAATCTTCTCTAATATTGAAATTAGTTGTTATGGTGAATGTGATGGAGTAGTTGTACCAGAGGTGACTGGTGGAACTGAGCCGTATAATTTTTTTTGGGGAAATAATTTAGGAATAAATGACTCTTTGATAAATGTATGCGAAGGAATTTTTAATATTACGGTTACGGATTTAAATGGCTGTTCATCCGAGGGCCAAACTGTACTAAATGATCCTCCTTATATTTCAACCACTATTTCAAGTGATACGACTGTTTGTCAAGGTGAAAATATAAATATCGAATTTCAATTCTTAGGGGTTGGGCCGTTTGATATAGAATTAAGTGATGGATCATTTTATACTAACCTTTTAAATGGCGATATAGTTTCGATTATTCCAAATGCAACATCAACTATTTCTGTTGTTAATTTAATTGATAAAGGTCAACCGAATTGTAATTTTATTTCACTTTCATCAATTTTAATTAAAATTATAAATCTACCGGAGATACCTATAATTGTCGGTAGCGACTCTACCTGTCAAAATACAATACTAAGCTATTGTTTGACAAATATTATGATGGTTGATTCTCTATACTGGTCTATTCCAGATGATGCAGTTTTGATAGGTCAAAATTCAGATTGCATTGAAATTGATTGGACAAATTCAAATGGTGGACAAGTTTGTGTGGAGGCGATTAATGAATGCGGAAGCATTCAAGAGTGCATGGATGTAACCCTATTCTCAGTACCTACATCGAATTTTTCGATCGATTCAATAATTTGTGTTGATTCTACCTCCACAATTATCTATGATGGAATAGCAAGTTCCGATGCTATATTCACTTGGGATTTTGATGGCGGTAGTATAATGTCAGGAAGTAATTTTGGACCTTTTGAAGTTGCTTGGTCAATTGCAGGCAATTATTATATTACACTAACGGTGGAAGATAATGATTGCATCTCTACACAATTCTCAGAAAATATTGTTGTCGGAAATGCTATTTCAGTGCCTGTAATAAACTGTACCTCTACTACTAATTCAGTAACCTTTTTATGGGATGATGTAAATGGTGCAACGATTTATCAGGTCAATGATTTGAGTCTTAATGGGGGATTAGTCATCGGTAACTCCTATTTAGTTTCCGACCTTTCTAATGGTGAAGAGGTGAATATTGAGGTAACTGCTCTCGGAAATAATGTTTGTGGATCAACTACCGTTCAAGCTTCTTGTTCTGCAGATAATTGTCCAAATATAAATGTAATAATTGATGAAATAGATTTCATTTGTTTGACGCCAAATACTCCAACCATTAATTTTACAGCGATGACCTTGGAAGGTAATAATTCTGGAATAATGACATGGACTGGAAATGGGATTGTTGATTCTACAACAGGGCTTTTTGACCCAAATATTGCTGGAGTGGGGTCTCATGATATTATATTAGAATACGAGGAAAATAATTGTTCTTATTTCGATGTAATGAATGTTCAAATTTTTGATGCACCATCTGCAGATTTTATTGCAAATAATTTGATCTGTGAAAATAACAATGCAACAATTACCTATACTGGTTCTGGAACTTCCAATGCTAATTATATTTGGTCTTTTAACGGAGCAAATATTGTGTCAGGTAATGGATCAGGCCCTTATATTGTAAATTGGTCAACTCCTGATATTTATAATATTTCACTTATTGTAGAGGGAAATGGTTGTCAGTCTTCCGTTTATTCTCAACTTGTGCAGGTTGATGCCGCAATAGGTAGTCCCAGTATATCTTGTGAGTCAACAACTCAATCGATCACTTTTTCTTGGGATGATATAGTTGGTTCTGATGATTATTTGATTAATGAGTTATCAGGAATTAACGGGGTGCAAAATGGAAACTCTATAGTGTACAATAACTTATTGTCAGGGCAAGAATTAGCAATTGAAGTAACAGCAGTTGGGAATAATTTTTGTGGAAATACAACTTCCATGGCCACTTGTATTGTTGATGAATGTCCTGTTGTTGATTTGATGATTTCTCCAATTGAAGATATTTGCTTGGTCAATTTATCTCCTCAAATTCCTTTACAAGTTTTAATCAATGGAAGTGATGGTTTAGGACAAGGGAGCTGGTCAGGGAATGGTATTGTTGATGATTTTTTCGATCCGAATATAGCAGGAGAGGGGCAACATGAATTGACCTATTTAGTTACAGAACTGCAATGCGAATTTTTCGAATCCATTGTAGTAAATGTGAATTTACAACCCAATTCCGAGGCAGGTGAAAATGTACAGTTAGATTGTGAAAAGACCTTTGTAACTCTAGATGGAGAGAATTCTTCCACTTTTGGAAATAGCATTTGGACGACGGTTAATGGAAATTTTGTTAATGGATTCAATGATTTGTTAACTGAGGTAAATGCTCCAGCAGTCTATTTTTTAACTATAGATAATTCAGGTTGTATTGCAACTGATAGCATAGTCGTAACCCAAGATATAACTATACCTATTGCAGATGCAGGCTTATCACAAGAACTGACTTGTGATCAAACCTGTGCTATCTTAGGAGGGGGGGATACAAGTCAAGGAGTTAACTTTACTTATCTGTGGACAAGTTTAAATGGGTTTTCCTCTACAGAAATATTTCCAGAGGTTTGTGAGGCAGGAGAATACTTTTTGACTGTATTCGATACCTCGAATAATTGTGTTTCAATTACTTCCAATGTATTGTTTTTAGAGAATAACTATATCCCAGTTTCACAAATTGAATCTATTGGGAACCTAGATTGCAATAATACTTCATTGGTTCTATATGGAGGTAATTCTACGTCAGGCAATCAAATTGAATATCAATGGTTGGATGAAAATGGAGAAATTTTTGGAGAAACAAATTCCTCTTTTGAAGCAACAGAAGAAGGTAGTTATTTTTTCCAAGTTTTAAATAATCTAACTGGATGTTATTCTTTTGATACTATATTTTTAAATAATAATACAGCCTATCCAACTGCTGAAGTCGCTATTCCTGAAATTTTAACCTGTATCAATACTGATGTGGTTTTAGATGGGAGTAATTCGTCGAATTCATCAGCCATTGTTTATAATTGGTTTTCCACAGTATCTGGTGGGATTCAATCAGGAGAAAATACTAATCAAGTAATTGTTAATCAACCTGGTCTTTATCAACTTATAGTTTTGGATACATCAAACAGTTGTCAAACGATCCTACCAGTAACTGTATTTCAAGATATCATTTTACCAAATGCAGATGCAGGATTAGATATTGACTTGAATTGTGGTGAAGCGTTAGCAACTCTGAATGCAGGGAATTCAAGTCTAGGAATAAATTTCGAATATCTTTGGACAACTTTAAATCCGGATAATACGATTATTTCAAATACAGATTTGAATTCAGTAGTTGATGGAATAGGAGGGTATAGTTTATTAGTGACTAACTTAGAAAATGGATGTACTTCAATTGATGAAGTGGAGGTTTTTCAAAATCCAAATATCCCTCAAAGTATAGATTTAGAAATTATAGAATCTTCTTGCTTTGGAGATGCTCAAGGTGTGATTATGATTCATGCAATTCAGGGAGGTCTTCCTCCGTATTTGTATTCTTTAAATGGAGAGCCATTTTCTAACTTAAATGTTTACAATAATCTATCAATTGGGGATTATAATATTTATGTTCAAGATGCCAATGGTTGTGAATTATCTACCTTGATTACTCTGAGTCAACCGGATTTAATAAATATAGATTTAGGAGATAATATTTTCATTGAGTTAGGGGACAGCGTTATTTTAAATCCTTCCATGACAGGATTTTTTGATACCATAATATGGGAGTCATCTAATAATTTTTCAAATTGTGATTCTTTAGAGAATTGTTTTTTACCAACTGTAACTCCGATACAAACGTCTCAAATAATGGTAACTCTTTTGAATGATGATGGTTGTTTCGATACTGATCAAATTACTATTTTTGTTGAGAAAAATAGAAACGTTTATATTCCAAATGCTTTTGCTCCTAATGGATCTTTAGATAATCAGATTTTTATGATTTATGCGGGTAAAGGTGTTGAAAAAATTAACAAATTTAAAATATTCAGCAGGTGGGGAGAGCAATTGTTTGTGGCTAGTAATTTTTATCCAAACGATAATTTTTTTGGTTGGAATGGGAGTTTTGAAGGTCAAGAAATGAATTCAGGAGTATATATTTATTTTGCAGAAATTGAGTTTTTGGACGGGAGAAAAATTATATACAAAGGTGATGTAACTTTGATTAGATGAGAAAATAAGGGCAATAGGATTTATAAAAAATTCTCGCCTAAATTAAATTATTTTTTACTTTTTAGGTATTCAATCATTGCTTTTCTTAAATCGTTTTTTAAACTATCCTCTTTCTCTGGTTCAATAATATTTATAATCCCTTTGTTTTCTTTTGTGAAGAATTTGAAATCGTATCCTGCTAAAAGGAAATCATTCAAAGCAATTAAATAATTTTTGTCCGTTTTTAAAAGCTCCCCTCCAATTTTGAAAGTCAAAGATCCCTCATCTACTTCAATTCCAGCCAGTTGTAAATATGCACCTTCTCCTTTATTTTTCAAACTCGATTCCAATAGTTTTTTTAATAAAAGTCCAGTCATTTCTACTTCCAAAATTTTACCGGAATAAGGTAAAATTCGGATTATATCATATTGTGTCATATTTCCCGAGAGAATATCATCAATTCGAATAGAGCCACTATTTAAGATAGCAGCATCAATTTTATTACTACAAACATTAGCAATAGATTCTACTACAAGAGTACCCAAAGGGCATTGCCTATTTCTTATTGTACTTTCTTTTCCATCCAAAGGAGTATCCAATACCGTTACTACTTCATTTGGTGAGAATCCTTGTTTTTCCATATCTTTTTCAGCAATTTCCGTCCAATATTTAACTCTTTCATTTACATTAGAATCCAAATTGAAATTATTATCTAACATTATTAATTCAGAATAAACAGTGTATGTCTTATCATTTGTATCATATCTTATGGTATGAACATATGCAGTTTTTGCATTGGCATCAGCTTTGGCAACTACTGTCGATCCTACCAAAAATCTCATATGATGATGATCATGTCCCCCCATTATTAGCGGAAAGCGTGGGATCGTTTTTGCTAATTTTTTATCTTCTATAATTTCCAAGTGGGTAATTGGAATAATCAAATCAACTTTGGAGTCTAATTCCTCTACCATAGCTTTTGATCGTTGGATTGGATCTTTATAGGTGAGGTAAGGTTGTTGTTTTACATCCAAGGTCACTCCAAAAAATCCAACAGTTACTGAAGTTCCATCTTCATCTGTAAAGGTCTGAATTATTGTTTCTGGAATTTTTTCTTTCTTTGATCGCTTATCATTTTTGTTTTTATAAAACGACTTTATCCCTTTCTCTTTATTTTGAAGCACATTTGAGCTAACCCATCGGAATTCAGATTCGTCCAATCTCATTTGTAAATCTTCTAGGCCTAAATCAAACTCATGGTTTCCAAAAGTAACAATGTCAATTCCAGCTTGATTCATTACATCAACCATATGTGCACCTTTAATCTTATTTCCATTGGCATCCTTCAAAGTTCCAATTACAGAGGGGCTTAAAAAGTCACCTGGAAGAATTGCAAGGGTATTTTTGTTTTTTGATAATAGTTGTTTTTTTAAAGTCGCTACTCTAGCCATTCCTCCTAGGTCGTCCCCAGGTAAGGGAGCAATTTCATAAACATCATTAACATGCAAGAAAACTAATTCAATTAGACCATCATCACTAGGATTATTGACGAAAGGTCTTTTAGAAGAGCAACTGAGTAAAAAAAGTAGCATGATTAAATAGATAGGCTGTTTCAATAGTTGACTTTTTTATTAAAAGACGAAAAAGTATTGTTATTTTTAAAAATATTTAACAAGTATTTTTTTCAAATACTCATTCTTTTTTTCTCATTTTCCGAATCATTCCTTCTTGAACTACAGATGCTACTAATTTTCCATCTCTCGAAAAAATATTCCCCCTTGTGAATCCTCTTGAGTTAGAACTACTTGGGCTATCTAAAGCATAAAGTAACCAATCATCCATTCTGAATTCTCGATGAAACCACATTCCGTGATCTAAGCTAGCTAACTGAATTTCTTCAAATTTTATGTCATGCCGATGAGGTAAAAGTGCTGTCCCTAATAAGTTGTAATCAGAGGCATAGGCTAAGAAAGTTTGATGCTGCGCTACTGAATCTGACATTTTTCCTTTAGCCTTAAACCAGACATGGCGAAAAGGGCGATTAGCTTCCTGAGCAAAAGGATGAATTTTTTCTACTGGTCTAAATTCAATAGGCCGATTTGTTCTAAAACGACTAAAGGTTTCTGGGATTTTTCCTTTCCAAGTTGCTGCAAGTTCTTGGTCAGTTAATAATGATTCTGGATTTGGAACTTTAGGCATTTCCATTTGGTGATCAAAGCCTTCTTGTTTGAGTTGAAAGGAGGCTGAAAAATTAAAAATGGGTCTTCCTTTTTGAATAGCTACAACTCTTCGAGTAGTAAAACTTCCTCCATCTCGGATTCGATCTACATCATAAATAATTGGTTGAGAAATATCACCACGTAAAATAAAATAAGCATGCATGGAATGAGCAAGTCTATCCTCTGGGACAGTTTGGTAGGCAGCATGCAGTGCTTGTGCTAAAACTTGTCCACCAAAAACAGAGCCCCAAGGAGCTGGATAATTATTGCCTCTAAAAATATTTTCTTCAATTTTTTCAAGTTTCAATAATCCACTTAATTCTTTTGCATTTTCCATTTGACAAATATAGGAAGGGAAAGGAGTATTTTAATTTAAATAAATTATTTTTTTATAATTTTTTCAGTTTTTATTAAACTACCATTTTCATTTTTAAACTGTAAAAAATAAATGCCTGATGGCCAGTCTTTTTCCCCAAAAGTGTATTGATGGTTTCCTTTGCCTAATTTTTGTGTGGTAATATTTTCAATAACTTGACCTTTTATGTCAACAATATTAATATTGAAAATTTGTGGTTCTAAAAGGATAAATGTGATTTTGCCATTTTCAAAAAATGGATTTGGGTAAATTGAAATACTAAGGTTTTCTTTTTCTAAATCATTGATGTTAACATCTATATCTACTTCTATAGAATATAAAGAACGGCCGAAAGTAGCAGCTAACAAAGTGTGTGTAGGTTCATGATAACTTAAATCAGTAATAACTACATTTGGTAACCCCGTTCCTAAAATATCCCATGAGGCTCCATCATTAATTGATTTAAAAACTCCAATATCGGTAGCAATGTACAAGTTGTGATTAATAGGATTAATAATGATATCATTAATTGGGATATTAGGTAGTTCTCCTGAAATGGGAGCCCAAGAATTTCCGGAATCAATAGTTTTAAAAACGTGAGCTGCTTCATTATTATATCTAAAACCAGAAATAGTGACGTAAGCTACTCCCAATTCTGTAGGATCTAATTCTACTTGTGTAATCCAAAATTTAGGTAATCCATCAGAAATATTTTTCCAGTTTGCTCCTCCACTTTCGGTTATCCAAACATTACCATCATCTGTCCCAACCATAATAGTTTCACTATCAAAAGGAGACACACTAATGGTTGTAATTGTTCCGAATGCTAAATTTCCATTTCCACCTCCATCTGTTAAATCCTCACTTATAGCATTCCAAATACTAGCATTATCAATTGATTTAAATAACCGGTTACCCCCCATATATAATACATCAGAATCGCTTGGGTCGAAAATAACAGGAGTATTCCAATTGACTCGTTCAGGATTGAATCCATTCGTTGCGACTACAAAGTTGTTTCCTCCATTATTTGATCTCCAAAGATTTCCATATTGATATTCAGCATAAACTTTATCACTATCCTGAGGATCAATCAAAGGGAAAAAACCATCACCGCCAAAAATAATTTCAAAGTTATCTTGATCACCAGTCAAAGTTCTCATAGTGCCATTATCTTGTGCACCACCATAGACTTGTTCAGGATTTTGGAAGTCCATCGAAGTACGATAAAATTGAGTAATCGGAAGTCCATTTAGTTTTTGATAGGTAATACCTCTATTTTCGCTCAAATAAATTCCTCCATCATTTCCAGCAAGAAATAAATTAGGATTTTGAGGGTGTATAAAAATGGAATGTTGGTCAACATGGGCGAATTCAAATCGTGTTTCCCAAACAGGATCGGTTTCGACATCATCAATATAATGAACTTTCAAACTTAACACGATTAAACTTTTAGGAGATTCAGGATGTACATACATTTTCCCAAACCACCACATAAAAGCAGGTTGAACAATTCCATTCGTATTTATTTCATTCCAACTATCACCTCCATTTTTTGATTGAAAAATACCGGTTAAATCACCATTTTCATGCACAATGTATGCATAAACATAATTTGGATCTGAGGGAGAAATAGCTAGGCCAATACGTCCTTTTTCATCAGGTAAAGAAGGCAATCCATTAGACAATAATTCCCAATTATCTCCACCGTCTATAGATCTATAGATACCAGAACTTGCTCCTGAATATCTTCTGTAATTAGGACGCCTAATTCTTTCCCAAGCTGCAGCATAAATGATATTTGAATTTGTTGGATGCATGGCTAAGTCAACAAATCCAGTTGAATCTGAAATAAATAAAACTTGTTCCCAATCTGTTCCTCCGTTGATAGTTCGGAATACTCCTCGCTCTGGATTTTTACCAAATAAGTCACCCATTGCCGCTACAAAAGCAATGTCAGGATTGGTAGGAGCAACCTCGATCTTTCCCACACTTCCAATATTTTCTAATCCGAGATGTTGCCAGTTATTTCCTCCATTAGATGTTTTATAGATTCCAACTCCATCGTAGGCAAGCGAACCGCCACCTGCATTTGGCTCTCCTGTTCCGACATAAATAATATCATTATTCGAAGGAGCTAATTCCATATCTCCGATTGATAAACTCAATGCGTCGTCAAAAATGGGTGTCCAAGAACCACCAGTGTCTTCAGATTTAAAAATCCCACCTGAAGCAGAAGCAATATAAATTTTTTCAAAAGAATTGATTGGCATTTCAACATCGGTAATTCTTCCTCCTATATTAGTTGGACCTTCAAATTTCCATTCTTCTAGTTTAATTGGACCTCGCAAATTTGATTGCATTTGTTGCCTGAATTGCAAAGCATTTTGGTAAGCTGCTTTATCAATTTCTCCCCGAGGAAATGCTCGTTGAGCATAAAACCATTCATTAGGGAATTTCTTATTTTCCTCTTTTTGTGGTAAATCCTGGTCCGTAGAATCAATTTGACAGCTACCTAGAAAAGTAAGAAGGATAAAAAGATGTAAAAGTTTGTTCATAATTTTTATTGAGTGGTAAAATTAAGCTTGCTTTAAAAGGGTTCTCCTGTAAATGGACTAATTCTATCAACAGGGTTCCCTGCAATTCTTCTCCAGCTATTTATTTGGCCAATATGAGTTAAAACATCCGTAATTGGCCCATTGATTAAATACCAAAATGAAAAATGGGTATCGATTCTTTTTAAATAAACTTCAGTCTGGTCAATTTCCTCATCACTCATCTCTTCAAGTCTTTGTCTAAATAATTCACAAACCTGCAAAGTTTTCTCTCGATATTCATTAAATGTGTTATTTGGACTTTCTAGTTTCGCATTTTTACTAAATGCTCTATACGCCCAAGTTAAAACCTTATATATATGATCTAATAATTCAAGCATATTCATACTTCCCTCCACAGGGCGAAATTCCATTTCATTTTTAGTCAAACCTTTAGTAGCTAGTTGGTATCTAAAACCAATAGCAACAATAAATCTTGATAAAATTGTCCCTGAACTTAAATGAGGTGGAGCAGGAGGTAAAGAATGAAAAGCGGCAATTGACATATTTTATTTTTTTGTAAAAATAGAATATGTTTTGAAGGGAAGAAAGAAAATCAAATAAGATTAGAGAAGTGTTTATAAACCAAAACAAGGTCTAGTTTAAAAAAAGTAAGACTGTTCGATTAACATCGAACAGCCTTAGCCCTAACCAAATAAAACCAAATATAGATTTACTCCGAAGTGTCGGAGGAAACCATTTTTTTAATGCGAGTGGTTTTGTAGGCTCGCAAATATTTCTCGACTACCGATTTGGTAGATGTTTAAGCTTCCGCTGTAATTTTAGCACTTTTTACGGTTGTTATAATTCGTCCAGCAATTTTGTACGGATCACCATTTGATGCAGGACGACGATCTTCTAACCATCCTTTCCATCCATTTTCAACAGTAATAATTGGAATACGAATTGATGCTCCACGGTCAGAAATTCCATAGGAGAAATCATTGATAGATGCAGTTTCATGGTCTCCTGTTAACCGCATATTATTGAAGGCTCCATATACTTCGATATGTTCTTTTGCAACTGGTCGGAAAGCTTCACAGATTGTTTCATATATTTCTTTAGAACCACAGTTTCTTAGAGTTGTGTTAGAGAAATTAGCGTGCATGCCTGACCCGTTCCAATCTCCTTGAATAGGTTTTGGATGGTATTCAATATAGTATCCATATTGTTCTGTTAATCTATCCAATAAATATCTAGCTACCCAAATTTCATCCCCCGCCTTTTTCGCACCTTTAGCAAATAACTGGAATTCCCATTGTCCTGCAGCAACCTCTTGGTTTATACCTTCAAAGTTTAAGCCAGCAGCGATACACAAATCAGCATGCTCCTCTACAAATTCTCTTCCCCATGTATTTTTTCCACCAACTGAGCAGTAGTACATTCCTTGTGGTCCCGGATAGCCACCTATTGGAAAACCTAATGGTAATTGGGTTTTTACATCCATTATAAAATACTCTTGCTCAAATCCGAACCAAAAATCATTGTCATCATCATCAATTTTGGATCTACTATTAGATGAATGCGCTGTTCCATCAGCATTTAAAACTTCAGTCATTACTAGGAATCCATCTTCACGAGCTGGATCTGGGTAAATTGCCACAGGTTTTAATAGACAATCAGAAGAACCACCTTTTGCTTGTTGAGTCGAACTTCCATCAAAAGACCATACAGGACATGATCCAAGTTTACCATCAAAATCATTAACTACTTTAGTTTTACTTCTAATGTTTTGTGTTGGTTTGTAACCGTCTAACCATAAGTATTCTAATTTAGACTTTGCCATTTTAATTTGAGTTTTTTTGGTTTGGTAATAATTATTCAGTTAAAGATTAAATAAATCTAACACCTTTTGAATCTCTATTTCTTTTTAAAAAGAAATAATATACGACTCTCAAAAGATATTTTTTTAAATTAAGTATTTGATTATCAATGTGTTAATACAGTGTAGAATGTTGTTCCCACGAAAGAGAGCCCATATTTTTAAACTTAAATATCCTTTAATCATTCTTACAAGTGAATCAATCAAAAAAATACTAATTGTTTTTAGTCAATAATCGTAATATTTTCTTGTTTTGTAATTAGCATGGATAAACCGCTGCCAATAAAAATTATAGTAATAATTTTTCTGTTTCATTTATCTTTTCAAAGTCTGGTAAAACTATTTTTTGAGTAAATATATCTATTCGGATTTCTGGAATGATTGCTAAATTTCCAACATTATAATTTCCTGAGAGAGTTTTTTGAAATATAATTTCATTTTTATCATCTTCTAAATTCAAATCAATTACACCAACTCCATCATCTAAAAAATATTCTTCTCGAAAGCCAAAACTCAATACATCATTAGTTGTTAAAGGAGGATCGAGTGCTGCTCCAGAAAATATAATTTGGGCAGTAGTTGCATTTATTACAGCGTATAAATTTCATTCGCTTGGTATTCGGTTGTTAAATCAATTTGGTAAAAATCTTCTGAAACAATAAGATTTAAGAAAGCCCCCCTTTATCATTTTTATAACCAAGTTGGGTACTTCCCACATATTTTCCAAAAGGATTAAAATCAGTAAAATCAGTTGGATTAAAAATGCCAATCATTGAACTAAATCCATCCCCTAGGTCTATATCTGCTTTCAAATCTGTGAGGGAAAATGGTCCATAAGAAAACATATAATAGATAGAATAATTAAAATTACTGGTTGGTAAGATAACCTCGTAACCCAGAAAGGTATTAAAATTGCCTAAAGTTAATTTGAATCTATCGGACACATTACAATATGCTAATAATTGATTGACAATATTCAAACTTCCTTCTGAATCAAAAATAGCTTCATTTCCTCGCGGGCCAAAAATTAGGTCGGCAGTAAATCCGGTTTCTTTTCCTTCAAAATTTTCTATCAAATTAAACATACCCAAAAAGAATCCTGGAAGATTGGTAAATGAAGTTCAAGGTGCTAGTGTACCGCCATTTTTAGCATCATTGGTACTATTTAAGTTTACTCTGAAATAAGTATCAATGGAGCCGCTAAGAGAAAAGTAGAATCCAACTGGATTTGGGCATAAGAGGTTAAAGTTATCAATGTAAACATTGAGGTAAATAAAATTTTCATTTCTGACTTGTTTTAAATTAGATAAAGAGATTTATGATTTGTGAAAAAGAAATCCGTCAATATCTATTTTGACTAGTTGAGTTAAATTTTATTTTGAAAAAAATAAGTTAAATTTATTTAATTAATTTTACTCTGTGGAATTGTGGTAGAACTGTTTTTCTATTCTAAAACAAGTCCTTCAACAGAACTCCAATTTTGCTCGATTTTTTTTACTTTGGAGTTTTGGATATTTCTAATTTATACGATACTTACGTACTAATTATTTATTTTATAACTAAACTGTAGTTTTCCATTTTTTCTAATTCTTGGTAAGCTAACATATCATGTTCTGAGACATCTAATCCTTTTTGCTCTTCTTCTTCAGTTACTCTGATTCCAACTGTTATTTTTAAAATATATATAACTCCAAAAGCAAATATAAATGTAAAAGTCCCGATGGCTAAAGTACTGTACAATTGAATCCATAATTGTCCTAATCCAGCTTTTGATCCAAATAATCCAACAGCTAATGTTCCCCAAATTCCACAAACTAAGTGAACAGAAATAGCTCCAACCGGGTCATCTAATTTTAATTTTGTGTCAATAAATACCACTGAGACTGGGATAATTGCTCCAGCAATTACACCAATAATAATGGCTTCACTAGGTGACATCAAATTTGCTCCTGCTGTAATTCCTACTAGGCCTCCAAGGATGCCATTCAGTACCATTGACAAGTCATGAGTTTTAAATAAAAGTTGACTTACAAAAAATGCAGCGACTGCTCCACCTGCTGCTGCTAAAGAAGTAGTCACAAAAACTAAGGAAACGCCTACTGGATCTGCTGATAATACTGATCCTCCATTAAATCCAAACCAACCAAACCAAAGTAAGAAAACACCGATTGCAGCCAAAGGCATATTGTGTCCAGGAATTGGATTTATTTCTTCCGAGGTATATTTTCCTTTTCGAGCACCGAGCAATATAATTCCTGCTAATGCTCCCCAGCCACCGACTGCATGTACTAATGAAGATCCTGCAAAATCATGGAAACCTACTGTTGATAACCAGCCGCCGCCCCATTGCCACATTCCTGTAATTGGATATGAAAAGGAAACAAATAATACACAAAAAGCTAAAAATGGCATTAACTTAATCCGCTCTGCAACTGCCCCTGAAACTATAGTACAACAAGTCGCTGCAAACATTGCTTGGAAAATGAAATCGGTATAATAGGTATATGTTCCATTATTATAATCTATTGCTCCTGCTGTTCCTTCAGGCATGGTTATTCCAAATCCTGCAAACCCAAAATAACCACCAGTAAATTCTGCACCCGGGTACATTAGATTAAAACCCATCATATAATAAGTGAGTAGACCAATGGATAGAATCATACAGTTTTTAAATAAAATATTGACTGTGTTTTTCCTTTGGACAAAACCAGCTTCTAGGGCTGCAAATCCTAAATGCATAACAAAAACTAAACATGTTGCTACTAGCAACCATAAATTATTAGCTGTAAATAATGCTTCGTTCATTTTTTTGAAAATTAAATTGTTATAAAATTTTAATGCACAACCTCAGAGATATTGTGATTTGGCTATTAAAAAAAATGGGTTTGAATTGGTTTAAGGTCAGGTCAGAGGAAATGTAAATTGTTTGTTAAATTGCCTCGGGACCCTTATCTCCATTTCGAATCCTGAGAGTAGTTTCAATATCAAAGACAATAATTTTTCCATCCCCGATATCTCCTGTTCGTCCAGATGTGGTAATGGTTTCTACGATTTGATCTACCTTTTCTTTGGTTGTAATAATATCGAGTTGGAGTCGAGCAATAAAGTCTGCCCCATAGGAACTCCCTCGATATTTTAAGGTTTTTCCTTTTTGTAAACCGTATCCCTTTACCTCTTTTAAAGTGAAAAATTTCACTCCAATTAAGGCAAGTGCATCTCGGACAGAATCAAATTTTTGAGTTCGGATGATGGCTTCGATTTTTTTCATTTTTAATTATTTTCAGATGAAAAGTTTAATAAATGAATACAAAGAGAGGAATGATTGATTCATTTTTTAACTTTGAAAGTTCTATCTTCGTTTTTCCTTTTTCATTTTTTTTTTGTTAACGTGGCTAGATTTTTATTCTAATTTTAAAAGTAAATTTATGTTCCAAAAATCTTTTGTATCGCTGAAAAAAATAAAAATATACGATTTTCAATATAAAATTATCTTTTGTAAAAAGCTGATAATCAATAAGTTATGAGTAAGAATAATGTTGTCGCCACGAATCAAGATGATCAGTTAATTAGTTTAATAAGTTCATTGACTAAGGCTGAGAAACGAAATTTTAAACTTTATGTGAATCGATTACAAAGTAAATCGGATGTAAAATTTGTGCAACTTTTCGATGTAGTGGACAAGATGAAAGTTTGGGATGATTCAATTGTATTTAAAAAAATACCTTCTATTAAAAAATCTCAATTGGCCAATCTAAAACGTCATTTGTACAAACAAATTTTAATTAGTCTTCGACTTATTCATATCCAAAAAAATGTAGATATTCAGATTCGGGAGCAAATAGATTTTGCTAGAATTCTTTATGGGAAAGGTCTTTACATCCAGAGTTTGAAATTGTTGGATCGTATCCAACAGATTGCTGAAGATAATCATCAAGACATTCTGCAATTGGAAATATTAGAGTTTCAAAAAGTAATTGAGGAGAGACATATTACACGTAGTCGTCAAACATCTAACAAGGTAGAATCACTTGTTGAAGCATCTTATACTCGAAGCAAAATTATCAATAATTCATGTAAGTTGACTAATCTGAAAATTGAGATTCATGGATTTTATATACAATATGGGCACGTAAAAAATGATAGAGATGTTCTTGTTGTCCGAGAATTATTTTCCAAAAAATTAAAAGAAATTAAACTTGATGGTTTAACTTTTTTTGAGCAGGTTTATTTACATCAATGCTATGTATGGTATTATTATATTTTATTAAACTTTGATAAATGCATGGTTGATGCAAAGAAATGGGTTGACATTTTTGAGGAGAATTCTGAGATGAAAAAAGAGGAACCTGATCTGTATATGCGTGGCCAACATTATTTGTTGACGTGTCTTTTTAATTTAAAAATGGTCAAAGAATTTAATAAAGCGATTAATCATTTTGAAAAATTTGAGAAGGAATTTGGAAGTGAAATGAAACCTGTTTCAGAAATAATATATTTTCTATATTATTCTACTTCCAAATTAAATAAACATTACTTGGAGGGAACTTTTAAAAAAGGGATTGAATATGTTCCAGAAGTTTTGGGGAAAATAAAGCAACATGAATCTCATCTTGATCCTCATCGGATTTTAGTTTTTTATTATAAAATTGCTTTCCAATATTTCGGTAATGAAAATTATAATACGATGATTGATTATATCAATGAGATTATCAATATGCAAGTAGGACAATTGCGAGAAGATTTGCAAGGCTATGCGCGTTTGTTACAATTAATCGGTCATTACGAATTAGAAAATTATGAATTACTTGATTATTTAGCGCCTTCAACTTATCGTTTTTTAGAAAAAATGAAAGAGTTGAATGAGGTTCAAAAAGAGACTTTAAAGTTCCTGAAAAAACTAATTAAACATCGAAATATTGGTCATCGTGAAATGTTTTTGACCTTTAGAACGAAACTTGAGAAACTACAAAAAGATCCTCATTCTAGACGAGCACTTTTATACTTGGATCTAGTTCCATGGGTGGAGAGTAAAATTCAAAAGAAAAGTATTCGAGCGGTGATCCAAAAATCTTTGTAAAGTGATTTGTTGAAATTTGATAGAGATGCAATTGTTTTTATTTGCTTGTAGAGGTTAAGTAACCATTATGCTTAATAAACCTTAAAATAATTTAATCAACTTTATCCCTGAAGGGTAATGGATTTTTTGAGGCAAATATTCAAGGCTAAAATTACTAAAAGCCAACTTACTTTAGACCGAAATTATATCCAGAATTTTTAAAATAAATAATTAGGCCTCTTCTCTTTTGTGTTTGATGAATAACCTGATACATTGATGAATTATTAATAAGTATATTTGAAAAATCAATAATATTGAAGTCAATATTGAGAAGTAATATTTTAATCGTTATGGTCTCTCCCAGGATTTTATTAAAAAAAATTATTATTCTAATAGTTACTTGGTTACGATAGATTGGAAATTAATTCTATTATTTTGGACTAAGTTTAAAGTTATCTACTTCAACAACTTCAGCTGGCTTGATATTTTTAAGATATATTCTTCCAATTCGCACTCGTACTAACCTAATAGTTGGAAATCCGACTGCTGCACTCATTTTACGCACTTGTCTAAATTTACCTTCTCGGATGGTGATTGAGATCCAACTTGTAGGGCCATGACTTTCTCCTCTTTCTTTAATTGGTGGAGAGAAAATTGGTGCGGGGTTTAACTGTCTTACCTCAGAGGGTAAAGTCAAATATTTTTTTTTGTTAACACTAATCTCAACTCCTTCTTTTAGTTGTTCAACTGCTTCCATATTAATTTCGCCATCAAGCTGAACGAAATATTCTTTTTCAATCTTTTTACTTCGGACCAGTTCACTTACTTTTCCATTAGTCGTCAGTAATAATAGTCCTTCCGAATTTTCATCTAATCGTCCAATAGCCATAGTGCCTTTCGGAAAATCATGAAGTGTCCCCAATAATTTTTTATTTTTTCGCTTATTCTGGTTATTAACAAACTGAGAAAGGTAGCCTTGGGGCTTATAAGTAATAAAGTGCCGATGGTTATGCAAAGTGGATTAATTTTATGAGAAGTTAGGTGATGGATTAAAGAAATTAAATTCTCTTTTTGGTAAACTAAAATTAAAGGAAAATAATAAGATCGATCTGAAAATTACAATCGGTACATTGTTAAATAAACTAACTAAAGTTATAAAAAATAAAATTTATAGAAATGAAAGCACTAATGATTATCTAAGGTATCGAAATGGTTTAACTTTTAAAAATCGAACTTTAGCTAAACTAAAAGTAAAGATAACAAACTGGAAGTCAACTCTTAATTTAAAATAAAATTGAATATTATTTTAAAAGATATTTGCATAATTAGATATAATATTTTTTACAAAAACAAATTATCATTTTAACTTAGCAATAGATAGGAATTCAAAAAAAAGATGGTTAATCCCAAGTTGAATTAAACTTCTCAAATGAAGTTTACTTGATAGTAATAAATAATAATAATCAAGATTAACTCAATATTAATTATCGAAATAATTGAGGTTTTTTTAATTATAGATGCAAAAAGTGAAATTCCTTTTTCAAGGCTGACTAGTATACAATTAGTGGATGAAATATATCCTAATTTTTTTTTAACTCGATAGAATAATCTTTAAATATTACTCAATTACTCTTTACAAATCGTAAATAAACTACAATCAAATTTGTATTTCTTTGAACAAATTGCAATATTTGATTTAATATCACGTCTTAACCAAAATATTACCTAATCTAGAAATCTTGACTTTTTAAGTTTCAACTTGACTTAAATAGCTTCCGTAGAGCAAAAATTAAATAATAGAGACAAAATATTAACTATTTTTTTTGAATAAACATTTGGCTTTTCAAATGTAATATTACTATTATGTTATTTTGATAACATATTAAGTATAGTAATAATTTTACATATTTTGATTTCCTTCGCCAAATTTAGCTGACTCAATAAAATAGTAAAAAATGGAAGAAGAGAATCCAACTCAACAAAAAGGTTTATACATTCCTCAACTCGAAAAAGATTCATGTGGGACTGGACTTATTGCAAATCTCAAAGGTGAGAAAACTCATCAATTGGTTGAGGACGCACTAGTCATGTTACAAAATATGGAACATCGTGGAGCATGTGGATGCGAGCCCAACACAGGTGACGGTGCTGGTATTTTAATACAAACTCCTCATGATTTTTTTGTGAAAAAATGTCAAGAACTTGGATTTAGATTACCTGATTTTGGAAATTACGGCGTTGGAGTAATTTTTTTCCCAAAAGATAAAAACTTACGAAATCAATGTCGAGTTTTGCTCAATGACTATATCGATGAAATGGGTTTTGAACTTCTTGGATATCGAAAAATTCCAACGGATAATGAGGAATTAGGAGAATCAGCTATTACTTCAGAGCCAAGAATGGAGCAAGTTTTTTTAAAACCGATCGATGATTTAAATCCTAAAGACTTAGAGAGGAAGTTATATGTTTTAAGAAAATACGCTACGCATAATTTACACCTCACATATCCCCAATGCAAGGATATTTTTTATATCACCTCACTTTCTTACAAAACGATTATTTATAAAGGTCAGTTGACTACTTTTCAATTGCGACCTTATTTTCCAGATTTACATGATGCATCATTGAAGTCAGCCATCGCAACTATTCACTCTCGATTTAGTACCAATACAGTTCCAAAATGGAAACTAGCTCAGCCATTTCGATATGTTGCACACAATGGGGAAATCAATACGATTCAAGGTAATATTAACTGGTGGAAGTCAAGAGAGACGCAATTAGCATCGGAAATTTTTACAGAAGATGAATTAGAAAAGTTAAGTCCTATTTGTGGAACGGGGTTGTCTGATTCTGGAAATTTTGACAATGTTTTGGAGTTCTTAGTCTTGAGCGGAAAGTCATTGCCGCATGCTTTAATGATGATGATTCCCGAGGCGTGGCAACATGATGATCTAATGCAAGATTATAAAAAAGCGTTTTACGATTATCATGAAAATTTAATTGAACCTTGGGATGGACCTGCATCAATTTGTTTTACTGATGGTATTTTAGTTGGGGCAACCTTAGATCGAAATGGACTGCGTCCATCAAGATATTGTTTGACAGATAATGATATACTGATTGTTGCATCAGAGGCAGGGGCTTTACCAGTTGATCCTTCGAGAATAATATCTAAGGGAAGATTACAACCTGGAAAAATGTTGATAGCCGATTTGGATGAGAATAGAATTATCGGAGATGAAGAATTAAAAAATACCGTGTGTCAAAGATTACCCTTTCGAGATTGGTTAAATGAAAATAAAATTGAACTTAAAGATATTCTACCTTACAAATCAGGAACTCGGTTTATGAGCCAAAACAATTTGCGGCAATTGCAAAAATTGTATGGTTATACCAAAGAGGACTTAAAATTCATTCTCGGTCCTATGGTTAAAATTGGGAGAGAACCAATAGGTTCTATGGGGGCTGATACACCTCTAGCGATCCTTTCTCAGCAACCTCAGCACTTGGCAAATTACTTCAAACAATTATTTGCACAAGTCACCAACCCGCCAATTGATCCAATCCGTGAATATAGTGTTATGTCTCTTTTTACGAAGCTTGGGAGTCAAAATAATATTTTAAAACTAGATGCCGAACATGCCAAGTCTATTCATCTAGATCAACCATTATTAACGATTGAGGAGTTATTGAAAATAAAATATCTTCGTCATGATGACTATAAAACGGGTATTGTCGAATTGGTTTTTAAACCTGATGGTCAAAAAGGAAGACTTAAAGCAGCCATCGATCATACCTGCGCGGTTGCAGAAGATTTGATTAGAAATGGTGCAAATATTTTGGTTTTATCAGACTGTTCGGTGAGCACGAATTTAGCCCCGATTCCAACACTTTTAGCGACGGGAGCGATCCATCATCATTTGATTCGAGAAGGGTTACGAACCAAAACTTCCATCATAGTTGAAGGAGGAGATATTTGGGAGACACATCATTTTGCAACGTTGATTGGCTACGGAGCAGATGCTATAAGTCCATACATGGCATTCTATACTATTGATGATCTAGTTAATAATAATTTTTTCGAAAAAAGATATACCAAAGAAGTTTTACAACAAAAATATATAAAAGCCATAGGAAAAGGTTTACTTAAAATTATGTCGAAAAATGGAATTTCGACTTTACAGTCTTATAAAGGTGCACAAATTTTTGAAGCTCTGGGGATTCATTCCAAAGTGATCGATCAATCTTTCACTGGCACAGTTTCAAGGTTACAAGGATTAGGTTTTGATGGAATAGCTAGAGAAGTTTTGGAAAAATTTGCTAAAGCATATTCAGAAAATTTATCTAAAAATAATGCTTTAGGAAATGGAGGAGTATACGCTTGGAGAGAAGATGGTGAGTTCCATCTATTTAATCCGCAGACTATTCATCTATTGCAATTTGCTACTCGAAAAGGAGATGAAGATGCTTTTAAAAAATATGCAAAATTAATAGATGATCGATCGGAAAAAGCATGTACGCTTCGAGGACTTTTAGATTTTAGGAAAAGCGAACCCATTGATATCGAAGAAGTTGAATCTATCGAAGAAATTTTTAAGCGATTTGCTACAGGTGCGATGTCGTTCGGTTCGATTTCACATGAAGCCCATTCGACATTGGCAATTGCCATGAACCGAATTGGGGGAAGAAGTAATAGTGGAGAAGGAGGTGAAGACGTCAGCCGTTTTGTGAAAAAGAAAAATGGCGACTGGGAGCGTTCTGCCATAAAACAAGTTGCTTCTGGAAGGTTTGGGGTCACGAGTCATTATTTGACCAACGCAGATGAGTTGCAAATCAAAATGGCTCAAGGTGCAAAACCTGGAGAGGGTGGACAATTGCCTGGACATAAAGTAGATGATTGGATTGGTCGAGTGCGAAATTCTACACCAGGTGTTGGATTGATCTCTCCGCCTCCACATCACGATATTTATTCTATCGAAGATTTAGCACAGCTCATTTTTGATTTAAAAAATGCCAATCGTAAAGCTCGTATTAATGTAAAATTAGTTTCGAAAACTGGTGTAGGAATTATCGCTTCGGGGGTTGCTAAAGCACATGCTGATGCGATTTTAATTTCAGGATATGATGGAGGAACAGGCGCTTCACCATTAACATCAGTTCATCATGCAGGATTGCCATGGGAATTGGGGTTAGCAGAATCACATCAAACTTTGGTCAAAAATAAATTACGAGATCGGGTGGTTTTACAGACTGATGGACAAATTAGAACAGGTCGAGATTTAGCTATTGCAACATTATTGGGAGCAGAAGAATGGGGAGTAGCAACAGCAGCTTTGGTTGTTGAAGGTTGTATCATGATGCGAAAATGTCACATGAATACTTGTCCAGTTGGGATTGCTACCCAGAATCCGGACTTGAGAAAGCGTTTCACTGCCAAGCCAGAGCACATTATTAATTTTTTTACATTTTTAGCAAAAGATTTGAGAAAGTACATGGCGCAACTAGGTTTCCGAACAGTGGAGGAGATGGTTGGGAAAGTTGAATTATTAAAAACTAAAAAAGGAATTTCCAATTGGAAATATAAATCATTGGATTTGAGTCCCATTCTTTTTAAAGAACCTGTGGATGATTCTATTGGGCAATTTAAACAAGTAGAACAAGATCATGGATTAAAAGGAATTTTGGATTGGAAGCTTTTGAGTCATATTGGGAAAGGACTTGATATAGGACAAAGCTCAGCTACAACTTTCTTAGTGAAAAATACGGATCGCGCAGTAGGTACACTTTTATCTAATGAAATTTCCAAGCGATATGGTCTAGATGGCTTGCCAGAAGATACTTATAATTTTAGATTTAAAGGATCTGCTGGGCAAAGCTTTGGAGCATTCTCAGTTCAGGGGTTGACTTTTACTCTGGAAGGTGAATCAAATGATTATTTTGGAAAAGGTTTGTCCGGTGCAAAATTAATAGTTGTTCCTGATCGAGATGCACCTTTCGAGGCTGGTGAAAATATCATTATCGGAAATGTTGCATTTTATGGGGCGACTTCAGGAAAAGCATTTATCAAAGGATTGGCTGGTGAGAGATTTGCAGTCAGGAACTCAGGTGTAAATGCTGTAGTTGAAGGAATTGGAGATCATGGTTGCGAGTATATGACAGGTGGTCGTATTATAGTTTTAGGGAAAACAGGTAAAAATTTTGCTGCAGGAATGAGTGGTGGAATTGCTTATGTTTTTAATGATTGGGGAGGTTTTGAAAATCAATACAATCCTGAATTGGTAGACCTAAATCTAATGAAAAATAAGGATTTTGAAAATGTAAGAGTATTGTTACGCGAGCATTTTTTATATACCAGTAGCAAAAAAGCTTATGATGTTCTCAATAATTGGGAACAGAAAAAACATACATTTATAAAAGTTATTCCAAGAGATTATAAAAGGATTCTTGAGCAGAAAAAGCAAGAGGAGCCGATTGCAAAAGAAAAATTTAATTGAGATCGAATTAGCTGGTTTCTAATTTTTTATAAAAAATGACTATCACAAGTCGTCAGACAATAATAAATATGGCAGATCCACATGGTTTTTTAAAATATAAGAGAGAGTTACCTAAACCTCGAAAAGTAGATGTTCGAGTAAAAGATTATCAAGAGATTTATAAAAGTTTTCCAGATAAAAAGGTGAAAACGCAGGCTAGTCGATGTATGGATTGCGGAGTTCCATTTTGTCATTCAGGTTGTCCGTTGGGAAATGTGATTCCTGATTTTAATGATGCAGTATGTCAAGAAAATTGGGAGGATGCGTATCATATTTTAAGTGCAACAAATAATTTCCCAGAATTTACTGGACGAATTTGTCCTGCACCCTGTGAGACGAAGTGTGTTTTGGGAATTAATCAACCGCCTGTGGCAATTGAGTTGATTGAAAAAAATATTATTGAAAAAGCATTTGAAGAAGGTTTCATTCAGCCTAGTCCTCCTTTGATCAGGTCTGGAAAGAAAGTTGCTGTTGTTGGTTCAGGTCCAGCTGGTTTGGCAACGGCATCACAATTAAATAGAGAAGGACATTCGGTGACTGTTTACGAGAGAAACTCTCGTATTGGGGGACTACTTCGTTATGGAATTCCGGATTTTAAATTAGAAAAATGGGTAATAGATCGACGATTACAAATCATGGAGGCAGAAGGGATTCGTTTTGAGGTTAATACCAATGTGGGAGATAATATTCCAGTAAAACAACTGATGGATGAGTTTGATTCAATTGTTTTATGTGGTGGTTCAACAGTTCCTCGAAAATTAAATATAAAGGGGGAAGATTTGAAAGGAGTTCATTTTGCAATGGATTTTTTGGAACAAAATAACAAAAGGGTTGCAGGTGATATTATTTCCAAAAAAGAAGAATTATTAGCAACGGGAAAGAATGTTCTGGTTATCGGAGGTGGAGATACTGGATCTGATTGTATAGGGACTAGCAACCGGCATAAAGCAAAATCAATTTTACAATTAGAAATTTTGGTTCAACCTCCAATAAAGCGACCAACAGATATTCCATGGTCAGCTGCACCCATGTTATTAAAAACAACTTCTTCTCATCAAGAGGGTTGCGAACGTGAATGGGGGATTTTGACTAAAGAATTTATTGGAGACAAAAAAGGAAATCTTAAAGCAGTAAAATTGGTAAATATAAAATGGACATTAAATAAGGAAACTGGGCGTTCTGGATTTGAAGAAATAGTAGAAACAGAAAGAGAAATTCCTTGTGAAATGGCATTGTTGGCTGTGGGATATTTGTATCCCCAAAAAGAGGGGTTACTAGAAGAATTGAAAATAGAATTAACAGAAAGAGGAAATGTAAAAGACGAAAATTATCAAACCAATTTGGACAAAGTTTTTACGGCTGGAGATATGAGAAGGGGGCAATCTTTAGTTGTTTGGGCAATTGAGGAAGGTAGAAAAGCTGCTATTTCTGTGAGTAGTTTTTTGGCAAAAGAGAATTAGTTTTTAACCAAAGGTCGACTAATATTTTTTGAACTTATTAAACAAGGTAAATATTTTATGAATACTAAAAGTGTAGGTTTGATAGTATTCTTTAAAAAAATAATAAATGAAAAACCTTAAGGATAAAGTAGTAGTTATTACAGGCGCAGCATCAGGAATAGGAAAAGCACTCGCACAACAATTTGCGAAATTAGGCAGCCATTTAGCGTTAAATGATTTTAATGAAGAAGGACTTTTAGAAACTGTAAAAGAACTCCAATCAATAACTAGTGGAAAAGTATTTTCAGCTTCATTTGATGTTTCCAAAGTTGAAAATTTTGAAAAATTTGCTCGCCAAATATTTGAAGAGTTCGGATGTGTTGATATTGTAATAAATAATGCAGGAGTTGCACTTGGTCGAGTAAGCATCGAAGATGTAAGTTATAAGGATTTTGAATGGGTAATGAATATTAATTTCTGGGGAATGGTTTATGGAACAAAAACATTCTTACCACTTTTGAAAAAACAACCAGAAGCTGCTCTAGTTAATATTTCTAGCGTTTTTGGAATTGCTGGTATTGGGAATCAAGGGCCCTATTGCGCCTCTAAATTTGCAATAAGGGGATTGACAGAATCTTTGAGGATGGAAGCAATGATAGATTTCCCTCATGTTAAAATTCATTCAGTTCACCCCGGAGGAATAAAAACTAATATTGTCAAAAATTCTAAATGGGTGGAAGAGAATATCACCGAAGAACAAAAAGAGGAGGAAACTAAGAATTTTGAAAAATTCTTTATCACTACTCCTGAATCTGCAGCTTCAACAATAGTCAAAGGTATAAAAAAGAAACAGTCTAAGATATTAATTGGGAAAGATGCAAAGCAGTTAGATTTGATGGTAAGGTTAATGCCTCAGGGGTACACTAAGCTAGTGATCAATCAACTTAAAAAGTCAAAATTGTTTAATTAAAATTTTACGTAAACACATTTATGTAAAAGTAGATCAATCGAGTTTATGTTTTCCTATTATCATAGCTCATTTTACTCTAATGAGTTTACCCGTCCCTTTGCCTTTTTTTGAAATATAGGTTGTTGAAGTTTTGTATTTTAGGCAAAATTTAAAATATGAAAATGCTTCTTTACTTACTATTTTTTTTAGGTGGACTATATTCTCTCATTTGTTACCTACTCTATTTTTTTCAAGAACATCTCATCTTCTTTCCTCAAAAATTAGCAATTGATCACACCTTTAATTTCGATGGAGACTTTGAAGAAAAATATTTTCATGTCGATGAAGAAACAACGATTCATGCACTTTATTTTTTTGCGCAAAATCCAAAAGGAGTTATTTTATATTTCCATGGAAATGCTGGTTCATTAGAGGACTGGGGAGGAGTAGCAGATGGTTTTGTTAAGTTAAATTACGATGTATTGATCTCAGACTTTCGAGGTTTTGGAAAAAGTACAGGTAAGATAAGTGAGTTAGGTTTATATCAAGATGCTCAGATGTTGTATGATGTTTTATTAGAAAATATTGACGCATCTAAAATTACGGTTTTGGGAAGATCACTAGGGACAGGAGTCGCAGTAGATTTAGTTTCGAAAAATAAAGTAAAAAGGTTAATACTTGAAACACCATTTTCAAGTTTTGCAGATTTGGCTCAAAGTCGCTTTAAAATAATTCCCGTCAAAGTATTGTTGAAGTATAGTTTTCCAAATAAGGACAAGTTAAAAAAAGTAAATTGTCCAGTACATATTTTACATGGAACGAATGATCAGGTGATTCCATACAGTCATGCTAGAAAATTGAAGTCAGATTTAAAATCTGGTTGGACATTTACAAATATTAAATCAGGTAATCATAACAATCTATCTCTATTTCAAGAATATTGGAATAGAATTGAATCTATTTTAAAATAAAAATTCTATTAAATTAATATTCTATACTTCTTTTACTTGAGCTCTTTCTTCTAATATTTCCTTATATAAAATCGGTTGAGGATATTCTTTTCTCATCACATGCTTGATTACATCAAAAGCGGTAATTACTCCTTTTAATTTATTATCAATATTAACAACTGGTAAAGTTTTGAATCGTCTATCAATAAAAAGTTCAGCAGCAGTTCCTACTTTATCTTTTGGTTCGATAACTAAGACATTGGTACTCATAACGTCTTTGACAAGGTTAGAATTAGTAGTCTTATGGTTTATTGAGTTTTTCCAAAGATCATATGATGTAATCATGCCTACTAATTTGTCATTTTTATCAACAACTGGGATTTGTTGAATTTTTTGTTTGACCATTATTTTGGAAATGTCGACCACAGTATCGTTCGGATGAGCAACAATAGGGTCAGATCTCATTATTTTGCGTACTTCTTGGTTCAGCATAATTTTATTTTTTACTTTGGCTACCTGAATAACTAAAGTTACTAAAGTTTTTATTTTTGCCAAATAAAAATACGTAAAAGGTTTTCTTAATGTGAAAAGAAAATTTGTTGCAATTGTATGATGAAATATAATTTTCTTACATTTCATTACCTAAAAAAATTAAAATATGAAAAATGTGTTTTCCCTTTTTTTTCTAGTCCTATTTATTAATTCTTGTCAAGAAATAGAAACAGATAATAGACCTAATATCATTTTTATTTTAGCAGATGATTTGGGATATAATGAATTGGGTTGTTATGGTCAAACAAAAATAGAAACTCCAAATATTGATGCACTTGCAGAAAATGGAATAAAGTTCAATCAACATTATTCAGGTTCTCCAGTTTGCGCTCCTTCCCGCTGTATTTTCTTAACTGGTCAACATTCTGGAAATGCATATGTTCGTGGAAATGATGAGTGGAATTCTCGTGGTGATGTTTGGGATTTTGAAAAAGTAGTAAATGACCCAAACTTGGAAGGGCAATATCCTATGCCGTCTGACTCTGTTACCATTGCGGAATTATTAAAAGAGAAAGGATATTCTACAGGAATGGTTGGTAAATGGGGATTGGGTGCACCACTTTCAGAGGGTATTCCAACTAAGCAAGGATTTGATTTTTTTTATGGTTACAATTGTCAAAGACAAGCACACACTTATTATCCCAAGCATCTTTGGAAAAATGAGGAGAAAATTTGGTTGGATAATAAATTGGTACCTCCAGGAACTCAACTTGAAAATTTTGCTGATTCATTAAATGAAGAAGCTTATGATAGGTATACCCAAAAAGATTATGCCCCAACTTTGATGCATAACGAAGCACTTCAATTTATCGATGATAACAAAACTAAACCTTTCTTTTTGTACTATGCTTCCCCAATTCCTCATTTACCTTTACAAGCTCCCCAGCGTTGGGTTGATTTTTATAAAGTGAAATTTGGTAAGGAAAATCCTTATCCTGGAGGGCGAAGTTATTTTCCAAATTATACTCCAAGAGCTACTTATGCTGGAATGGTTTCTTACCTCGATGAACAAGTAGGAGAGATAGTTGAAAAATTAAAGGCAGAAGGGATATATGAAAATACATTGATTATTTTCACTAGTGACAATGGACCAACTTATGATATCGGAGGAGCAGATTCTCCATATTTTGAAAGTGCTAGTCCTTTTAGAAGTGACAGAGGTTGGGGGAAAGGGTACACCCAAGAAGGTGGGATTCGAGTGCCAATGATTGCTCATTGGCCTATCAAAATAAAGAAGAAAAGTACTTCGAATCACCTGTCAGCCTTTTGGGATTGGTTACCAACATTTTGTGAAATAGCAGGTGTGGAAAGTTCAAAACATTCTGATGGGATAAGTTTATTACCAACATTAAAAGGAGAGGAACAAAAAAAGAAGCATGATTTTTTATATTGGGAGTTTCCATCATATAAAGGACAGCAAGCTTTAAGAATGGGGAAGTGGAAGGCAATTCGTCAAAATATGTTTGATGGTAATTTGGAGGTGGAGTTGTTTGATTTAGAGCAAGATTTGACTTGTCAAAACAATGTTGCCAATCAATTTCCAAAAGTGGTTGAAGAAGTCAAAAAAATATTAGAAAAAGAACACCAAACTTCTGTTGTTGAACGATTTAGAATTCCAATTCTAGATGAAGTGAATAATTGAAAATTCAAAAAGTCTTAATTAGTTGATTTAAAATACTTAATGCTAACGTCACAATAGTAGTAACAATTATAATATTTTTTATGAATTTAAATTTATGAGTATTTTGTATATTCAATTATATCATGCTTCTGATTTTACTTTTTGGAACAATAAGACAGTTAAAAAAAACAAGACTTAATACAAGCCCATAAACTGTTACCAGTATCATTGGCCATATATAGAAAAATGAAAATAAAAAATAATTTGGCTCAATCCTATTAATAATATTTCATTTAACAGATTTTTTATATCCTGTTGAGCATAGAAAGTTATAGGAGCTAAAAATGAAAAAGACTGGCAGTAGTTAAGTTTATTATCTTCAATAATTCTATTTTTATTAAAAAAGTTTAAGTATTTTGATTTGTACATTTCTTTAAAAAATATGTAAATGAAAAATAAATTTAAATTTGGAGTTGTACTTTTTATAGCCTTGTCTACATTGTTTTTATTTTCAAAATATTTGAGGATTGATTTTCCAAAGGAAAAAAGTAGCATTTTTTTTAATGGAAAGATAATTACGATGGAAGGTGATTCAAAGTCTCCAGAAGCTATATTTGTTGAAGATGGATTTATAAAATCGCTAGGGACTAAGGATAAACTATTTGCTCTAAAAAATGATAAAACTTCTCTAATTGATTTACAAGGAAAGACGTTGCTTCCGGGGTTTATTGATAGTCATACTCATCCTGCATTGTCTACATTTTTACATAATATGGTGGATTTATCTGGATTTACTCACCAAAATTCTGAACAATTATGGAGTCATTTAAGTACAGAAATAAATAATTTTGAAAAAGGGGAATGGATGATTTGTCGAGGATTTGATCCGATTTTGGTGAAGGGATTAGATGCCCCTCACATTGATTTTTTAGATAGTATTGCTCCTGAAAATCCAATCTTGATTATCTCTCAAAGTTTACATTCCTTCTGGACAAATTCCCGGGGATTTGAATTAGCTAATATTTCTAAGGATACGCCCGATCCAACAGAAATGAGTTTTTATGAAAAAGATAAAAATGGAGAATTGACTGGTTTTATTGCCGAACAGGAAGCTATCAAACCATTCAATGAAATGCTTGAAGAAAGTCTAACTCCAAAGGTTATGATTCAAGCAACACGAGAAGTTTTTGATGAGTATGCTCGCAACGGAAATACTACAATTGTAAGTGCAGGTCTAACAATTAAAGATAAAAAACCACTTCAATTATATGAACACTTTTCAGCTGAGAAACCAAAGTTGCTTAATCAATTTTTATCCTTCATTGGTTATTTTCCAAAACGAAAACCAAGTGTTCGTCATTTCATATATGTTCGACATGATAGAGCATTTTTGTTGCCTGATTCGCCTGAAAATGGGGATGATTTCTATCGATTTTTAGGAATTAAACATTGGTATGATGGCTCTCCTTATACAGGTTCGATGTATTTAAAAGAACCTTATGAAGTTTCAGATTTAACGAAAAATGGTTTGCAAATTCCAGAGGGATATGGAGGAAAAAGGTTAGTTGAAAAAAATGATATGATTGATTTTGTAGAAAAATATCAAAAATTAGGTTGGCAAATCGCTGTGCATGTTCAAGGTGATCAGGCTATTGAGGAAACGATATATGCATTTGAAGAGGTAAATAATAACAGGACAATCACAAATTCCAGACATCGGTTGGAACATTGCCTTTTGCTCTCCGATACCTCTATTAAGAGGATGAAAGTTTTGAATATGACTCCAAGTATTCATATCAATCATTTGTATTATTATGGAGAGGCTTTAAAGAATGAAATTATAGGGGAGGAGCGAGCAGAAAAAATTTTGCCTATTGCTTCGGTTCAAAATAATGGTTTGAAATTTTCATTACATGCTGATCAACCAATGTTTAAAAGTGATCCTTTAAGACTAATTCAAACGGCTGTTTTGAGAAAAACAAAAGAAGGAAATCTGATGGGTGATGGAGAGCAAATTGATATTTTGGACGCGCTTAAAGCGATGACTATTCATGCAGCATGGCAAATAAAAATGGAAGATAAAATAGGTTCGATTAAAGAGGGGAAATTTGCAGATTTTGTAATTTTGGATAAAAATCCATTGGAGACGCCTAGTAATGAATTAGAAAAAATACAAGTTTTAAAAACATTTGTGCATGGAAATGAATTGAAATAAGTTTTTAAAAATTAAATCATTGTGGAAGAATCCTCGCCTAGTTTTTTTGCTCATCTAAAACCCATATTGTTTACCTTTTGTGGTAAACATAATTGTTCTATTTTATATTTTAAGGATAAAAAAGCTTTTCACTTTTTTGAAATCATAAATTGAAAAGAGGTTTTATTTGTAGGAGGCTTTCTATTTGCAATTGGTATTTTATTGATGATTCGAACTATTTATTTTATTCAAAAAGAGGGACTTAATTTAGTGGAAAGATTCGGGAATGATTATGTTTTTTTTTGAAAATGTCATTCGATGGTTAACAAGATTAACTCCTTCGGAAAATAAGAACTAATTAAAATTAGTTTTATATTTATGATTTCTTATTAAATTTATGAACTTACAACGTTGCCACTAATGAAATTACAAAATTTGATTTTCTTTTTTTGCTTGTCTATTTTTTCTTTTTTTGGATGCGAAGGAACCTCTGATGAGAACAATGAGAAAATTGATGAAACAGCAGATTCTGCTAAAGAATTGATTGATTTATTAAAAGAGAAAACGAAGGATATTGCTAATGATGAGTACCTTCATGGAAAGTTTAGAGATATTCTGGAGAATGTGAATGTGGAATCAAAAGACCTTGAAAAATTAATAAAAGAGCATAGAGATGAATTGAAAGAGAAGTTTGAAAAGATTACTAACGATCCAAAGATGAAAGAAAAGTTTAAAAATTTTGAAGGTGATACTAACGAGATTAAGAAGAAACTAGAAAAAATATTTGAAGAGATATCGAAAGAGCAAAAGTGATTTTTCAAAAAAAGCATTTAAAATTCTCAAACTTACCTCTAGATACTTAATATTAATTTAAATATATCCATAAAACCTATAATGTCCTCTTCTTTTTAATAGAGTTAAGCTTGCTCTTATTCTTTTTTATTTGGTAAACTTTTAATTGATCTGATATTCTAGTTATTTTTATAAAAAATTAATCAAAGGGGATATTAATTTTCAAGGATAGATAACTTTCTGTTAGAAATTTCTTCAATAGATTTTTTAGGCTTTGAATTTATAGCCTCTGGTGCTTTCTCAGCAATGTCTATGAAAAAGACATTATTTAGTTTGTTACACTCAATATTATTTGATAATGGATTCAAGGTTAATGCTAAAACGGGAGTAAATTTTGTGACTTTAATTGTTTCCAATTTGAGTTTAAGAGTAATGGATTCTCCGGGAACTATTATACCCGTAGCATCTCTATTTCCTTTTTTAATAAATGAAATGTCAACAGGGATTGATCCCCTTGTCAAATTATGAGATCTAGTAAAATGAGACTGGATGGCAATATTATCTATTTCCTTATTGGTTTCCCCATGTAGTGAAATTGGAGTATTTCCCACATTCTTAATTGTGTACTTTAATAGAACAAAACGTTTATTCTTTCTCAAGATTTTAACCTCGTCAATTATTAAGTCAGCACAAGTTTTCTTTTTTGAAAGGCGATTAGCTTGTTCTTCTTTAATGGGTTCCTTTTTTATTTTGGGGTCATTGATTTCAGTTTCAGCAACGTTAATTTTACTATACTCCTTGGATGCGATTCCCAAAATAGGTTCAGTAACCTTATTTTCTAGTTTTTTGGGATTAATTTTTTCTTTTGGTTGATTAGGTTTTGATAGAAACCTTGGGTTTTCTAGGTTAGAACTTTTAACTGGAGTTTCCTCATTAGATTTTTCTAATTTTGATTGTAGTGATTTATGGTCTCCAGGGATTAAATTTTCATTAATGAGGAACTCTTTATCGGTATCATTTATTTGAACAATTGACTCTTTATATTTTGATATTTCATTCTCTTTCCTATCAGAATCTGGATTAGTAAAATAGGTGAACTTCATTTTATTTCTTAAAATTAGTTGTCCAGGACGAAGAGAAATGGTTTTCTTTTTGATACTTTCAATAATCGACTGTTTTGCCCCAATTAATTCATTTTCTTCAAGAGATTTATCAAATTGAATAAGGAGGTCATGAGGAATTAAATTAGGTTTACCAAGTTTAACTTTGTTCCTACCGTTATTGACAATCTTGTATTCTATTTTGTAGGATTTCCCTTTTTTCTTAATTATTTTAATTGATTTGACAATTAATCGGTTATCGCTGTATTTGGGTTTTACTTGAGGAATGGTATCGGTTAAAACATGAGTGAAGGTTGGGCAAGAGGAAGCGGCCAATTGATTTGAGCATTGATATAGAGAAAATAAAACTATTAAAATATTTTGTACAGTTTTCATAATTCTGCAGTTATGGGGGTGATATTAGAAAATCAATAAAATGAAATTGCAAGAATTATTCCATAAAATAATTATTACTCACAAATAAAACTGCTTGATATGTTGATGTCAATATTTTATTCTTTTTCCTTGAGGGTCAGCGGTCGATTAATACTTTCCTCTAAAGATATCATAGTTTCAGTTCTCTGAATTCCAGAAATCCTTTGAATTTTGTCATGCAAAACAGTGCGTAAATGAAGGGTGTCTTTACAAATTATTTTCACAAAAATACCATAATTACCGGTTGTATAGTGAGCACTTACTATTTCAGGAATCATCTTTAATCTCTCAGAAACATCATCATATAAAGAACTTTTTTCTAAATAGACACCTAAAAATGCTACAACATCATATCCCAGCTTGGTATGATCGATAATTAGATTGGCTCCTTTTACAATTCCCATTTCTTTAAGTTTGGTCATTCTTACATGCACCGTTCCGCTTGAGACAAATAATTGTTTAGCTATGACGGAATAGGATGTGTTCGAGTTTTCCATCAAAATAGAAAGAATTTTTCGATCAATATCATCAATTTTTCCTGTTTTATCCATAATGTTTTATTTTGATGGGTAATAGTTATGCTTATTTATATATGGAAAACAATAATAAGGAAAACTTGTTTCTTTTTTTTAAAAAACAACCTAAGAACTATCGGTTTATTTGCAAAATCGGAGATAGAAAATTCTTACATTTGTCCTTTTAGAATCAGTTAATAATAGATAATGTCCGAAATAGAGAATTCCCAAAATGGAAAATTAAATATTTGGCTCCCTTTTCTTTTCGCTGTTGTACTTGCAGGCGGGATTTATGTTGGTTCCCAACTTAATCCTGCTCCTCAATTAATCATTCAAACGGACGGAATAGATCCTGCAGAATTTAGCAAAATTGGTAATGGTAGAATTGAGGATTTACTTCGGTTCATCGAGGCTCGTTATGTTGATGAGGTTAATAGTGATGAATTAATCGAGAAGGCGATAGGTGAAATTATTTCTGAACTTGATCCTCATTCATCCTACATTCCTGTCTCTCAGGTAGAAAGAATTAATGATGAGCTAGAAGGAAACTTTGATGGTGTAGGAATTGAGTTTATTATCCTGGATGATACCATAGTAGTGGTTGCTCCAATTGCAGGTGGCCCATCTGAAGATGCAGGAATTTTAGCGGGTGATAAGATTGTTGAGATTAATGATTCTACAGCAGTAGGAGGAGAAACTGATGTTCGTGAATTAGTCAATAAATTAAGAGGTCAAGCTGGAAGTGAGGTAAAAGTTGGTGTGAAAAGAGGAAAAGGTAAATTGGTGAAAAGTTTTAAAATCAAACGGGAACCAATACCAATATTTAGTGTAGATGTTGGATATATGATTAATGAAAGTACAGGGTTTATAAAAGTGAATCGCTTTAGTGCAACAACTTATAGAGAGTTTATGGAGGAAGTGGAAGAGTTAAAGGAAGAGGGAATGGAAGACTTAATCGTAGACTTAAGACAAAATCCTGGTGGATATTTAAGGGAAGCTACTAAAATGCTAAGCCAACTTTTTCCTGACAAAGGAAAACTATTGGTTTATACAGAAGGAAGGACTGTTCGAAGAAATGAGTATAAATCAACAGGTCTTACTCATTTTGCAATCGGAAAAGTGGCTATTTTGATTGATGAAGGATCTGCATCGGCAAGTGAAATTGTGGCAGGTGCTGTACAAGATTGGGATCGGGGAGTGGTCATTGGGCGAAGATCATTTGGGAAAGGGTTAGTTCAAGAACAGTTAGACTTGAATGATGGTTCTGCCTTGAGGCTAACTGTAGCTAGGTATTTTACGCCTTCTGATAGATTAATTCAAAAGTCATATGATGATAAGAGTGCTTACAGCTCAGATATAATTAATCGATATCAAGGAGGAGAGCTTTTAAATAAAGATAGCATCCAGCAATCTGACAAGACACAATTTTTTACCAAGCTTGAAAAGCGAGTTGTTTTTGGAGGAGGAGGAATTACTCCAGATGTTTTTATTCCATTAGATACTACCTATTTAAATGATACTTATATCTCATTGCGTCAGGTTTTACCTCAATATATTTATCGATATGCTAAGGATAATGCTAATTTATTGAAAGAAATTCCTTTGGAGAAACTGCGTTATGATTTTGTTGTGGATGAAAATATGTTAAATGATTTCATGAAATTTGGAGAGGCAAACGGGGCAAAAGTGGACCTAAAAGATTTTGATAAAATCAAAGATAATGTAAAACTACTATTAAAGGCTAGATTAGCCAGAAACTTGTTTAAGGAAGATGGATTTTATACTATTTGGAATGATTCAGATGAGGTCGTCAAAGCAGCGTTGGGTGCCTTGAAAAAGGAAAATCCATTGGCTGAGTATGATGAATAATTTTATTGTTTAAAATTATATAAAGGTTTGCTTTTTAAAATTTGAAAAATAAACCCTTTTTTATTCATAGTAACTTTATTCAACTTGAGCTAAGTTGTTTCTCTTTTAAATTTCTAATTTTAATGGCATCTATCTTTAATATGTTTTATCCAAGAAAATTAAATCTTCTTCTTTCCTAACTTCGATAGAACCTAATGTTTCCCTTTGAAGTAGAACATATGAAGTAACTATTATTATGAGTCCTTGTCCCTTTTCAATATAGAGATCTCCTTACCGTATTTTGCAAACTGGTCAATATCTTATGAGCTTATATTCAAAATATTTATACTATTGTTGAGTTGGGTGTTCTGGTTTTGCAAAACCTTCAAAGGATAATTTTTTTTTGAAGTATTGATTCAATTAATTAATAATTGTAACGTCATATGGTGTATTGGATTCGTAAAATCTAATGCTGTTTAGGATTAAAAGATAGAATAAGATTTAGATGAAAATCAATACAACATGAATATTTTTTGATGATTTACTAGTGTTTCTATAATTCATCTTGGTCTTTTATATTTATTGTTTTAATCACACGGTAAAGCTAAATAGTTAGGAGGGCAGGTGGAGTTGCCCTTGGATAATTTTTTTAATGGTCGGTTTGAAATTGGGGGATGTTATGATGATTTTATCACCTAGAACCAGCGTTTCATTTTCTTCATTACTCACCTCGATTTTTGCAATGTCTTTTCCAATCAATATTGTTAAAAAGGTTGTTGATTCTAGTTTTTCTAGACGTATAATTTCTCCTGTAATATTAAAAGGGTTAGTTCTATCATTTGTTGAAAAAATTGAAATAGGATTTCCACTTTGAATTATTTTACCATGATCCAAAACTAAAACTTGATCTGACATTTTTAAAACCTCCGCCAAATCATGACTAATCAAAATAGTGGTTAAGTTAAATTCTCTATGAACTTGGAGAATATATTTTTGGATTTTATTTCGCATTTCTTCATCCAAAGCTGAGAGTGGTTCATCGAGTAAAAGCAATTCTGGTTTTTGAACCAAGGCTCTAGCGACGGCAACTCGTTGTTGCTGGCCACCAGAAAGGTGATAAGGTTTCTGGTTTTGCAGGTCTCCGATTTCCATTATTTCAATTAACTCATTTATGATTTTCTTACTTTGTTTTTTATGTAAAGCAAAGCTTAAATTTTCAAAAATAGTCATGTTGGGAAAAAGCGCATAATCTTGAAATACAAAACCTATTTTCCTTTTTTGAGAAGGAAGGTATACTTTTTGGACACTGTCTAACAATACATTTCCATGAACGGTGATTTTCCCAAAGTCAGGCTTAAGTAACCCTGCTAGAATTCGTAAAGTAGATGTTTTTCCTGCTCCAGATTTACCATAAAGTGTAACAAGTTTTCCTGGCTCGATGCTAGTCTTGATATCAAGTAGCATTTTCCCAGAAGAAGCATTAAGTTTTTTTTTAAGGAATATTTCTATCATTTCCAAAACTGTTTAAGGTAACCACCATTCACAATATAAACTAAAAGTAAAATGGAAAATGTCAAGCCAAATAAGACTAAAGAATAAGAATTGGCTGCTCCATAATTTAGTGATTCAACTTCATCATAAATTGCAATTGAGGCAACTTTAGTTACACCGGGCATATTGCCTCCAATCATCAAAACTACTCCAAACTCACCAATAGTATGTGCAAAAGTTAAAACTATTCCTGTCAAAAGTGAAGATTTTATATTAGGTAAAAGTACCTTGCTTAAGGTTGTCATTTTGGATTTACCTAACATAAAACTTGCTTCCAAAAGAGATGTAGATAAGTTTGAAAACCCAGATTGAATGGGGTGAACCATAAATGGTAAACTATAAATCACGGAGGCAAATACTAATCCTTCAAAAGAAAAGACTATCCTTAAACCCAACCATTCATCTAACCATTTTCCAAATCCATTAGCCGGGCTAAATGCAATAAGTAAATAAAACCCTAAAACGGTTGGTGGTAAAACCAAAGGCATACTAACTAATGTCTCAATAATGGGTTTAGTTTTACTTTTAGAAAAAGCGAGCCAATATGCCAAAGGAATTGAAACCAACAACAAGATTATTGTGGTGATAAGAGCTAATTTGAAAGTTAATAATAGTGGTTCCCAGTCCATGAAAATAAAATTAAAAGGTCAATCAACATCAACGTCAAAAAATCAATTAAGATTTGTTGAATACCCAAAAGTATTTAAAATTTCTTTACCCTTTTTGGAAAAAATAAAATCAGAAAACTTTAGAGCTAATCTTTCTTTTAGGGAATTATTATTTAGGCAGACGATACCTTGTTCAATTGGTGAGTAAATGGATTGGTCAATTTCTATCCATTTTCCTTTATCAACCATTTTAGGTGAAAGGACAACTGATTTTGAGGTGAACCCTAAATCAGCTACTTGAGAACTAATAAATTGATTGACTTGAGCAATGCTTTCACCGTAAACTAGTTTGGAGTTTAAGCTTTTTAAAATTTCATAGTGATTCAGTACTTGAATTGAAGCATTTCCATATGGAGCAATTTTAGGGTTAGCAAGAGCGATATGCTTAATCTCGATATTTTCTAAAAGTTTCAAGGAGGGAATTATATCATTTTTAAGTGTCCACAAAACTAATTTTCCATGGGCATAAACTTTTGGTTTTTCTTTGGTTAATCCTTTTTTGTATAGATCATTTGGATATTTCATATTGGCAGAAACAAAAACATCGAAAGGAGCTCCTTCATTGATTTGAGCTGTTAATTTTCCAGAGGAACCAACAATTACTTCGCATTCAATTCCCTCTAGTCTGGTAAATTTTTTCACTAGTTCATTGATGGCAAAATGCATATTTGCAGAAGTGGCAATTCTTAATTTTGGGGAATTTTTATTTTCGCAAGAAAAAATTAAAAGGAGAAAACCGAAGAGTAACAATTTATTTTTTAACACTATGAGCCTATTTCATTCAAATAATCAAAAAACGAATATAAATGAATTATGATGGAAAAATAAAATTACTTCATTTAAGGTAAAACTATTTTATTTTAATGGAGTTTTCTAGATAATGACTTCTAACAATGTCTTTTTTTCTATAAAAAAAGATACTTTTGAAGTACTTCTTTAAAAACTTTTTCCAAAATATAAAAATCATGGAATTAAAAATTAATGATAAAATTCAAAATGTAGATATCGAAGAAAACATGCCATTATTATGGGTGTTGCGTGATGAATTAAACATGACAGGTACGAAATATGGTTGTGGAGTTTCTTCTTGTGGGTCTTGTACTGTTTTATTGGATGGAGTTGCAACAAGAACGTGTACCTTACCTGTTATTGCTGCAAAAGGTAAAGAAATTGTAACCATCGAAGGAATAAGTGTAGAAGGGGAAATGTCTGAAATCCAACAAGCTTGGATTGAGCATCAGGTTCCTCAGTGTGGCTATTGTCAGTCAGGAATGATCGTAGCTGCAGAAGCATTGTTGAATGAAATTCCAAATCCAACTGATGAAGATATTAACACGAGGATTACCAATATCTGTCGTTGCGGAACCTATAATAGAATTCGAGCAGCTATTCATACTGCTGCTAAAATGCGTACGGAGAAACAAAAACTCCTTGGATAATTGTTATTTACTAACAATTTTAAACTTTTAATTTTTTAAACATAAAAAACATTAAAATGGGAAAGTGGACACGTAGAGCCTTTATTGGAACTGGTGGATTAGCAGGAGTTGGATTGGTAGTTGGTATTGGTGGTAATATGTATCTGAATAAGGTAGCAAAGCAATACTCAGGAAAAGGAATGGGTGATGGAAATTCTATGAATGCTTGGATTAGAATTTCACCTGATAATAAAATAACTATTGCAGTTCCTCGATCTGAGATGGGGCAAGGAGTTTATACCTCTGTTCCAATGTTGGTGGCTGAGGAATTAGAGGTAGATATGAAGAGTATTAATATAATTCAACCTCAACCAGAACCTGCTTATGCTAATACCTTATTGGTTAATCCTAACCCTAGGGATATTTATAGTAGTTTGACTTTTATGGAAAAAATTGCGCACTTTCTTCCATTGGTTGCAACTGGGGGAAGTACAACTATTACAGATGGCTTCGATCATTTAAGAGCTGCTGGAGCGAGTGCAAGAGTAATGTTAATTATAGAGGCAGCTAAAAGGTGGAACGTACAAGAGGAAGACTGTTACGCTGAGAATTCCCACATCATAAATCGAAAAACAAAAGAGGAATTTACTTATGGTGAGTTAGCTGAAAGTGCTGGTAAAATTGAGTTAGCAGTAATTCCTAAGTTGAAAGATAAGAAAGATTGGAAAATCTTGGGTAAAAATGTTCAGAGGTTAGATATTCCTGAAAAGGTGAATGGAAAAGCTGAATTTGGCTTAGATGTTAGAATAGAAGGAATGTTATACGGTGCTATCAGACATGCAACCTATCATGATGGAATAGTCTTGAGTGTCAGAAATCAAGTTGAGATTGAAAAGATGCCTGGAGTTAAAAATGTTTTGGTTTTGCCAAAAGGAGTTGGAGTAGTTGTCGTTGCGAATAATACTTGGCGAGCAAAAAATGCGATGCTTGCACTTGATTTAGAAGAATCAGGGGATAATACTCTCTCCTCTAAAAAGATCAATGCACATGCAGAAGATGTGATTGCCAATAATATAATTGCCACTCCTTTGGATAAAGGAAATGCAACTGATGTTTTAGACAAAACTGGAAATATAATTGAAGGGAAATATGATGTGCCTTACTTAGCACATGCATGCATGGAACCTATTAATTGTACGGTTTTGGTAAAAGATGGAAAGGCAGAGATTTGGGCAGGGCATCAAGGATCATCAATCATGCTAGATGGTGTGAATACAGCCACTGGAATTGATAGAGATAATATCATTGTAAATATGAAATACCTCGGAGGAGGTTTTGGTCGTCGAGGAGAGATAGATATGATATTGCATGCAGGATTCGTGGCTAAGGAGATGGAGGGAACTCCAATTCAAATTATTTATACTCGTGAGGAAGCAATGAGACATGAGATGTATCGACCATTTGTAAAAAGTCATTTTAGAGCTGCAATAAATGTCGATGGCGAAATTGAAGCTTGGGAAAATAAAATAGCATTACAATCTGTAGGATATAGTTCTATTATGAGAATCAAACCTTCTCTTGCAAGTTCACCTTCTGAAGACTCCTCAACTACAGAGGGTGCAGCTAATTTACCTTACACTATGGCAGCCGCAAAAGTTGCTTTTGGACAAATGGATTTACCAATTCAAGTTGGAAATTGGCGAAGTGTTGGAAGTTCCCAAAACGCATTTTTTACTGAATCATTTATGGATGAATTGGCAAATGCTGCTGGACAGGATGCTTATGAATTTAGGAAAAGTAAACTTCAGCATAAACCACGATTCCTAAAGGTTTTGGAAAAAGCGGCAGAAATTAGTAATTGGAGAACGCCTTTACCAGAAGGAAAATTTAGAGGAATGGCAATCCATGAATCATTTAGATCTATTGTTTGTCAAGTGGTAGAAATCACCAAAGTTGGGGAAAAGAAATTTAGTGTAGATAAGTATTATAACGTAATTGATTGTGGACAAGTAGTAAATCCTGATACGGTTGAGGCGCAAATGCAAAGTGGGATTATGTATGGATTATCTGCCGCTCTTTATGGTCAAATTACTTTTAAGAATGGCGAGGTAGAGCAATATAATTTCCCTCAATATGAGGTAGTCAGAATGAATGTTGCACCTAATGTTCAAAATCATATCATGGATAATGATGAGTTTCCTGGGGGAGTAGGAGAACCTTCCACCCCACCTGCAGCTCCCGCTTTAGCGAATGCAATATTTTCAGCAACAGGTGAAAGAATTCGATCCTTGCCTCTTATGAAACATGGTTATAGCTTTGTTTAGCTATAAATTTAAGTGTTGATATTGTACACTTGTCTATTTTAGATCTTTCTACGTCCTCATTTTTTTTAAGAAAAATTATTAAATGATTCCAGATCCTAAATTATTATTACAACTCGTTTCCATGCGTATGCCTTTTGGGAAGTATGAAGGGAGGTTACTTTGCGATCTTCCAGTTTCATATTTGGAGTGGTTTAATAATAAAGGTTTCCCAAAAGCAAAATTGGGAATGTTGTTAGAGACTATGTTTGTAATTAAATCGAATGGGTTAGAAGATTTACTGAAGCCCCTTAGGACGAATCGCTTTCCTGAGAAAGGTCAGGAGAAAAAATTCAGAAATTGAAATTATTTCAATAATAAGAAAAGACTATTAGCTGAACATTGCTAATAGTCTTTTTTTACCACGAGTTAAATTTTTATTTACTTTTAGGCCGTAACAAGTTATATTTCTCAGCAGCTTTTCGATGCGAATGAATTAATTTTTCAAACTCAATCAAGGGTAAAGGAATACGGGTTTCCACAATATCAGTATCAATTGGTCGATAATTATCATCTGGAAAAGGAAAACTAACCTCTTCTCCATTAATGTCAATCATCTTCTTAACCTCTAAAAAATACTGAGTGTGGCTATCCTTTTCAATATAGTGCACCACAATTGGCTCAAGATCCATAGGGTAAAAACCAATTTCTTCTAATGATTCCATAACCATTGTTCGAAGCATAAGAATAGCAGCTTTATTTTCAGTATATCCCTCTAGTAGCGTTTTTCGTTTTCGTTCATTTCGATAAATGAGTGCTTGAGTTTTTCTTGGAAACTTTAGTTTATCCAATGTCTTAAAAAGTGCATTTTCATAATCCATGTATTGCTCATAGATTTTTTCATCCGACCCTCCTGGTAATTTAAAATTAGTAACATCTCGAAAACGATCTCGATCTTTCAATGCTAAAATATTTGCATCACCATCAGTATCCTCAAAGCAAAAAATAATTCCAACATAATGGCTTTGTGGTGGTTCAGGCACTTCCGTCAATTTGAATAATTGATACTTCTCTATCATAAAAATAAGATTGTTTTTTTTTAAGAGGTAAATAAATCACCCTTAATTAATAATCAGTTTTAATGTCTTTGTTAAAAGGTAGTTTAATTTGATATTCTAAGTCGTTTGATTTAGAATTATCAACAACATCTAAACCATATTTTATTTTTGAAGGGTCATCGTATACAAAAGTTCCAAAAATACGATCCCAAATAGAAAATATATTTCCGAAATTTGTATCAGTCCATGGACGCTCGAAATGATGGTGAAATTTATGCATATTTGGGGTGATCAAAAGGTAGCTTAAAAATTTGTCAAAACCCTTTGGTAAATTTAAATTTGAATGAGACCAGTAAGTACATACAACTGTGGTAATTCTATAAATCATATAAATTCCAAAAGGAATCCCACCTATTAAAATAGCTCCTAAAGCAAATATTTCTCGAAACATATAATCACCTGGATGATGTCTTGTTCCAGTTGTCACATCAACATGAGTATCACTGTGATGAACCATATGAAATCGCCACATAAATGATACTCGATGTAATAGATAATGGACAAGATATTGAGCGATCATATCCAAAATCATGACTCCTAAAAGCACTTCAATCCATAATGGAAGATCAACTATGTACAATAATCCAAAGTTATTACTACCTGCCCAAACAAAGATTCCAGCCGTTAGAACTCCGAAAAGAACATTTATAATAATAGTGGTCGTTAGTAAGACCAAATTTACTCTAGCATGTTTCCATTTCTCATAGGTGAATTTTGCAAGTGGAAAGGCACTCTCTAATATCCAAAAAATCCCCATACAAAAAACTATCCAGAGGAATTTTTGAGCACTTGATAACTCTTCAAAAAAAGTAATAATTTCATGCATAGGATTGATTTTTATATTTGAGTAAAGTTAATGCCTAAAGATAATTTATTTTTCAAAAATTAATCTGATTTTAATGGAAGATTATATGTAAGAGAATAAGTGAAAATAACAACCCCAGACCAATCTTTTGTACACTTTTTGATTCTTTTTGCAAATAAATAATATCATTTAATTTTTTAAATCCATTTTTCCAACTACCTAAAGCTAGAATAGAAAAAGAAATCATAATAACCCAACCAGCTCTTACGAAGTAATTCATTTTTGGAAAAAAACCTTCAAATAAAATAAATCCAAAATCGAATCCTTTAAAAATTAAATGTAGGGGAATAGTTGATAAAAACGCAATAAGCGCTATTTTTTGATTTGGAACAACTAAAAATGCAGCAGAACAGATCAGTACAACAATCCCACAATTAATATAATATCGTAATTCATTTAAAGTATGTGTAAAGGCAGCTTCCGGATTTTCAAATTTTACATACAATAGAATAAAACCCATTAATACTCCCGTCATTAAACTAAATAATATAGTTTTTCTACCGGCATTAACTACTTCTTGATCTGATGCATTTTTATTAATGTAGCCTTTGTAAATATCAATTGAAAAAAGTGTTGCTAAAGAATTAAAAGTCGAATCCACTGTACTCATTAACGAGGCAAAAAGTGCACATAGTATAATTCCTTTTATGCCTGTAGGAAAATATGTCTTGACTAAATAAGGGAACGCCAAATCGGGTTCTGTCAAAGGTGTACCATTTTCTTGCATGATTCCATAGAGGGCAATTCCAGGTATAACAATCAAGGCAGCCATTATATATTTGATAATCCCACCCAGCATTAATCCTTTTTGAGCTTCTCGCAAACTTCTCGCTGCTAACGATCTTTGAATTACAGTTTGATTGGCACACCAATAGTTTATATTTAGAAGGAATAATCCAAAAATATGAATCCAAGGCAATTTATCATGATCAGAAGGCAAATGGAGATGCATTAACTGAGGCGTTTTAATATATAGTTGAGACCATCCTCCTAAATGATAAACTGCCGTAAACATTACCATAAATCCGCCGAGCAAAAGTATGGTGAATTGAATAATATCTGTTTTGACGACCGCAGCCAAACCGCCTAGATAAGTATAGATTGCGGAAAAAACACCTAGCCCAAATACCAAAAATGCAATTCGAATAATTCGATCCTCATGAATGAAACTTAGTTGCTCGGCAAAGACTAAATCTGCGGCATAGGCTCCCCAAAACAAAGCAGCACCCAAAGTGATGGTGGCAAATAACAATATATTTGCTATAGAATAAAATAATGCAACCCGACGGCCTAATCGCTTTTGAATAAATTGGGTTATCGTTATTATTCCATCTTTTAAGTACATCGGAACAAAAATAAATGCTGCCATTAGGATTCCCTGCACAGCATTGATTTCCAAACTCGCCTGTGCCAGACCGTACAAATATGCTGAACCCATCATCCCTAGAAATTGGTAACCATTTATGTTTGTTGCAATTGTTGATAACGCAATTGAATACCATTTTAAATTTCGATTACTCAAAAAGTACTCTTCTGTTGTTACATTTTTTTCACTTCGGCCAGAAATTGCCACAACAAAAATAATTACAAAATAAGTTAAGACAATGGCTAAATCTATCATTATAGGTTAATTAATTCTTGTTTCGTAAAAGTATTATTAGTTTTATTTTCGTACTCCATTAGCCAAAGGTGTTATAGGAGCACTATTTGGAATTCTACCTTGCTCCTCTGGTAGTGATACTGTTTTTAAATGTGGTAAAACCATTTTAGCAAACAACTCGCATTCTTCTAGGTGAGGATAGCCAGAGAAGATGAATGACCTAATTCCCAAATCCATATATCTTTGAATTTTCTCCAAAATTTGCTCTGGTGTACCAACTAAGGCAGCTCCACAACCTGAACGAGCTCGACCTATGCCAGTCCATAACAACGGTTCTACAAATCCATCATCATCTGACAAATCCCTCATTTCGGATTGACGAGAAACACCCAAAGATTTTGCATCCAAAGCTCTTTCTCTAATTTTTTTTCCATGGTCAATATTGCCATCCACTTTCGACATTAATTTTTTTGCAGCAGCTTTAGCCGCTTCTTCAGTTTCTCTGACTATTACATGAACCCGTAGTCCAAAGTCAACATTACGGTCATATTCGGCAGCTTTGGTTGACATGGTCGTCATTAATTCTTCTAGTTTTTTTTCCGTCTCTGGCCACATTAAATAAACATCACAATGTTCAGCACACAAGTCCATACCAGCAGGGGAATAGCCTCCAAAGTATAAAAGTGGTCCACCGTTTTGTTGATAAGGTTTAATAGGGGCTGTGGGTAATTTTATTTTATAAAAATCTCCAGAAAAATCAATTTCATCTTGTGTCCATGCTTGCTTTAAGATTTGAATGACTTCTCTTGATCGTTGATATCTTTCAGCTGAACTTAAATCAGTTCCAGGTAAATTAGAGGAGATAATATTGATCGTCAATCGTCCTTTTAAAATGTGGTCAAGTGTGGCGATTGCTCTTGCTAACATAGGAGGATGAACCTCTCCGCATCGAATCGCAGTCAACAAATTGATGTTTTGGGTCAAAGGAGCTACTGCTGAGGCAAATGTCATCGTATCTTGTCCAACTTGATAAGAAGATGGACAAAGAATATTTCTAAAGCCTAATTTATCAGCAGTTAGTAGTATTTTTGAAGTATTATCCCAGTTGCTTTTGTGATCCATACTATGCGATCCCAGTATTTCATCATCACCATTGCAAATTGGCGCAAACCAGGAAACCTCAACCCCATCTATGTTTTTAGAACGAATATTAATTTTTGATTTCATCATGTTTTAATCAATATCTTTTCCTTTTGATGCCTTCCACAACAAATACCATTCTTGTCTGGTTAACTGAGTCTTGTAGGCGTCTAAAGCAGATTTTACTCTTTCAATTTTTGATGTTCCGATGACTGGAATGATTCGAGAGGGATGTTTTAATAACCAAGCTAGTAAAATTTGATCTAGTCCAACCTGATATTTTTCAGCTAATTCAATTCCCACTTTTTGAATGCGTAGTATTTTTTGATCTTCAGTTTTTCCAAAAACCTTTCCTCCTCCAAGTGGTGACCATGCAGTTGGCGAAATTCGGTTTTTTTGGCATTGTAACAAGGTGCCATCCTCAAATGCATCTTGTCGAGTAATAGATATTTCCACTTGATTTGTTTCCAAAGGAAATATGGAGTTTAAAATATCAAATTGAATTGGGGTGAAATTTGAAACACCAAAATGTTTTACTTTTCCTTGGGTTCTCAACTGAGAAAATGCTTCTGCAATGTCATATGGATCCATCAGAAAATCGGGGCGATGAACTAAATATAAATCCAAATAATCCGTTTCCAAATTTTGCAACGAATCTTCTACTTGTTGAATTAAATGTGTTTTAGTATTGTTGTAAAAATTAGTAAAGAATTTAGGCTTTCTCTCTGTTGTCAGGCAAATTCCACCTTTGGTTGTGATTTGCATTTTTTGACGAAGACTTGGATTGTGTTTTAATAATTTTCCAAAATCATTTTCTGTGGAGTAATGGCCATATATATCTGCATGATCAAAATCATTCAGTCCTATTTCGAGACAATCATTAACAAACTTCTCTAGTTCGATCAAATTCATTTTTGAGCCCCATTCACCAAGTCTCATTGTGCCAACAATGATTGGTGCAAATTGTATTGAATTCATATTTATTTTTTTCTAAAAAAACAAATATACAATTACTCAAATCATTTTTTATTTTTACCAAAAAAAATGAAACGAGTTTTATGAACAACGAAGAACAACTTGTCCACTTTGAAGAAGGACTAATTAAAGGATACGATGTTGATATCTATCAACGTGCTACTATCCCTGCAATGGTAATGATGATCCAGGAAGCTGCAATGCAACATGTTTTAAGAATTGGAGTTTCTGCAAAAGAATTAGTCAAAGAAGATTTAGGCTGGGTATTACATCAACAATATTTTGAATTTTTTCGACAACCTGTGCTAGGGGAGAAATTAATAATACAAACTAACCCTACAGGTTTAGAAAGAATTTTTACTTTTCGGGACTTTCAAATGAAAGACGAAAAAGGAGAACAGGTAGCACAAGCAAGTTCATCATGGATTTTGATGGATACGCAGACCCGAAAGATGGCTAAATATCCAGAATTTATTACCCAAATGTTGCAACCTTCAAATGATTTTGAAAAATTACCTAGACCACCCAAAATGAAATTTAAAATCGAAAAACCAGATTATGAGAAAACCTTTAGGGTAGGATTCCATGATTTAGATTTTAATGGTCATCTAAGCAATTTTTATTATTTCAAATGGATGTTAGATTCGATGCCGTCCGAAATTTTAACAAATAATCAACTAAAATCTTTACAAATACGATTTAAGGAAGAATGTCATTTAGATGATGAAGTGAAAGTTTTGATTGAAAAAGTTGATGAGAAAACTTATTTACATACATTACTGAAGGGTGAAAAAATATTAGCAGAAGGGAGAACAATTTGGAAATAAAAAAATAGAACCTGACATTTCTAGTTTTTTATGGATTTATAAAAAAATAATGTTAAAAATAAATTAAAATGGTTAACATTCGAGATGTTTTTCTTTGTTTTTTATTTATGAGTGAGGTTTAATTGAAAATTGTTTACAAAATTTTGAACAATACATTCTTTAGAAGACCAACTCAATTTCTATGTGGTAATGATATGGTTTGTAAGTAGTGAAGTTTGATGGTTTTCGCATTGATTCAAAAGTAAATGGAAACTAGTTAATTTGATTAGACAAAGGTTTATTCAATATTGGTCTAGGGCTTTATTATGAAATTGATTTGTTTTTATCAGAAACAAAATTTACAGTTATGAAAAATATTAAAAATCTCATCATAGGTGCAGGTCCAGCAGGATTAGCCGTTGCAGGGCGGATGCGAAAGCAAGGACTTGATTTTGAGGTTCTTGAGAGTACCAACAATATTGCAGATCGCTGGCATCATCATTATGATCGATTGCTTTTGCATACTGTTAAACAATTATCGCATTTACCTTATTTAGAATTTCCGGAAGATTACCCCATCTATGTTCCAAGGGCTAAATTGGTAGAATATTATGAAAACTATGCTAAACATTTTGAGATTAAGCCTCGATTCAATAAAACGGTAGCCTCCATTAAATTAGAAGATGAAGGCTGGAAAGTGGTGACTGAAAGCGGAAAAGTGATTATTGCAGAAAATGTCATCATGGCAACTGGAATTAATCGAATACCGCATATACCAGATTTTAAAAACCAGGAAAATTTTCAAGGTGAGATTATTCACAGTATAAATTATAAAAACGCACTACCATTTGAAAACAAAAAAGTTATTGTGATTGGAATGGGGAATACTGGAGCGGAGTTAGCTTTGGATTTGAGTGAGAAAAATATTGATACAACTTTGGCCGTCCGAAGTCCAATTACAATTGTGCCTCGAGATGTCAATGGACGACCGGTACAATTAACTGCCAGAGCCTTATCCAAAATACCTTTTGGAATCGGCGATTGGTTAGGTACCCAAATTAGGAAGGCTGTTATTGGTGATTTAACAAAATATGGTGTTCCTCTTTCCAAACAACATCCAGTAGTACAACTTCGGGACACAGGGAAAACTCCAGTAATTGACCTTGGGACAGTTGAAAATATAAAAAAAGGAAAAATAAAAATTGTTGGAAAAATTGATCGATTTTTTGAAAAAGGAATTGTTTTTAAAAATAAAAAACAAATAGAATATGATGTCATCATTTTGGCAACTGGCTATCGAGCAAAAATTGAGGATATTTTAGAAAATGGGAGAGAGGTTTTAGATAAATACAATGTCCCAAAACAACCAATAGGGGTTGGTGTATTTAAAGGGTTGTATTTTGTAGGATTTGATAATTATAAATTGGGTGGAATTTTGGGAACAATATTTACCGATTCGAAGATAATAGTTGACGATATACGGAATAAGTGATTTTTTTATTAATCATGCTTGTCATTTTTTTGATGACGTTTTTATCAGTAGATCAAAAATCAAGATAAAAATTGTAATCATTTGGTAACGAACAAAAGGATTATAAAAATATTCTTATTTTTGCACCCAATTTAAGAGAAGATATTACTATTTGATTTAAATTTTTAATCAAAAACTAAAATTAATATTAAAATGAAGAATGGAATTGAGCATGTAAAATGTTTGATAATTGGCTCAGGGCCAGCAGGTTATACAGCAGCTGTTTATGCAGCACGTGCAAATATGAATCCTGTTTTATATACAGGTCCAGAAATAGGGGGGCAATTGATGATTACCACAGATGTAGAAAATTATCCGGGTTACCCTGAAGGAATTATGGGACCACAAATGATGGATGACTTTAAAAAGCAAGCAGAACGATTTGGTACTGATATTAGGATGGCGATGATTTCTAAAGTTGATTTTGCAGGACCAGTGCATAAAGTTTGGACAGATGCTGGAGTAGAAATTCATGCTGATTCGGTAATAATCTCTACAGGTGCAAGTGCTAAATGGTTAGGTTTACCTAAGGAAGATGAGTTTGCTCGAAATGGCGGAGGAGTATCTGCTTGTGCAGTTTGTGATGGATTTTTCTATCGTGGTCAAGATGTAGTGGTTGTTGGAGCAGGGGATACAGCAGCAGAGGAAGCAACTTATTTATCAAAATTGTGTAACAATGTGCACATGTTGATCCGAAGAGATGAAATGCGAGCTTCGAAAATTATGCAAGAACGAGTTTTGAATGCAGAGAATATTACGGTTCATTGGAATACCGAAGCAACAGAGATTTTAGGTGAATCAACAGTAGAAGGAATTCGAGTTAAGAATAATAAAACAGATGAGTCTCAAGTGCTGAATGTAACTGGATTTTTTGTAGCAATTGGTCATAAACCCAATACTGATATATTTGGTGATTGGTTAACTAAAGATGAGACAGGTTATATTGTTACGAACCCTGATCGAACTACAACAAATGTAGCAGGTGTTTTTGCCAGTGGAGACGCCCAAGATCATGTTTACAGGCAAGCAGTAACTGCAGCTGGAACCGGCTGCATGGCTGCTTTAGATGCTGAAAGATACCTAGCTGAAAAAGGAATAATATAAAATGGTTAGTAGTTAACATCATTATTTTTAAACTCAGCGGTGTTAACCATTAACCTTTAAAAAATATACCAAATAAAATCTGATTGAACCTATTTTTCAAATCAGGAAAATCTAAGATGATTTTTTAAAAATTTAAACAAAATGGCTACTAAATTTAGAGCAGGTGTACTTTATGGCGATGAAGTAACTGAGTTATTTAACTACGCAAATGAGCATAATTTTGCAATTCCAGCGGTGAATGTAATAGGAACTAACTCTGTTAATGCAGTTTTGGAAACAGCAAGAGATTTAAACTCGCCTGTTATTATACAATTTTCAAATGGTGGAGCACAATTTTTTGCAGGAAAGGGTTTGGGCAATGAAAATCAAAAAGGAGCAATTTATGGTGGAGTAGCAGGTGCTGCGCATGTTCACGCTATGGCAAAAGCTTATGGAGTAACAGTGGTTTTACATACTGATCATTGTGCGAAAAAATTATTGCCTTGGATTGATGGTTTGTTGGCTGCAGGAGAAAAATTTTATGCAGAACGAGGTTATCCATTGTACAGTTCTCATATGTTGGATTTGTCAGAAGAACCAATTGAAGAGAATATCGAAATCTCTAAAAAATATTTTGAGCGAATGAATAAAATTGGAATGACTATCGAGATTGAATTAGGGGTAACTGGAGGAGAAGAGGATGGTGTGGATAATACGGATATTGATTCTTCTAAATTATATACTCAACCTGAAGAGGTTTCTTATGCATACCAAGAGTTGAAAAAAGTGAGTGATAAATTTACTATTGCTGCTGCCTTTGGTAATGTACATGGTGTGTACAAACCAGGAAATGTGGAATTGACTCCAAAAATTTTGAAGAATTCTCAAGAGTATGTTCAAGAGAAATTTAAAACAGAAAATAATCCAATTAATTTTGTTTTCCATGGAGGAAGTGGCTCTAGCCAAGAAGAAATAAGAGAAGCAATTGGTTATGGAGCTATCAAAATGAATATTGATACTGATATGCAATGGGCATTTTGGGATGGTGTGAAAAATAATTATGAATCAAAAAGAGATTACATGCAAACACAAATTGGTAATCCTGATGGTGATGATAAACCGAATAAAAAGAATTATGATCCAAGAGGTTGGTTAAGAAAAGGGGAAGAATCTTTTGTCGTTCGGTTGAAGCAAGCTTTCGAAGATTTGAATTGTGTAGGAACAAATGCCGCTGGGTAATACTTTCTGAAAAAATAAAAAAAGTGCAACTACGTGTATGTGTGGTTGCACTTTTTTGTTTTTTATAATCAAAGGTATGATTAAACTAATTCAGTCTCTTTAAAATAATCTTTCCTCTAGTCTCCAAAATTAACTCATTTCTCGTCTTCTTGACAATTTTACAAAACTGATTTTCATTATCTCTTTTTAGGTAAAACCCTCCATTTGTATCTTCGACATTATAAATAACTTCTTGGGTTTTATTGTTTTTAAGTTGTGTGGAGATTTTTAAAATTTGATTTTCAAAATGCCATTTTTCTTTAATATCTCCTCTTATAGGAAAAGAGTTTTCGTTGATGTTGTCGATTTCGGAAGTCGGATTTCCATTGGCATCAAGCTTAAAAGTAGTATCCCTAATTTCTACAGTTTGAGATTGGAGTTCGTAGGTTTCTATTCCATCCATGGTTTGCGATGTTTCGGAACAAGAGTAGAATATTACTAAAAAGAATATAATAGAAGTTAATTTCATGATTTAATATAATTTTAACTGTATTGTTATTTTATTGGTTAGAAAACAATTGGTAAACGATGTTAGTTTAAATTTAAATAAGATTCATAAATTGAATATTATTTAAAAACTACCGTATTTAATTCCTTTGCTAAATCGCTACTCATCGTTTTTAATTTCATTACCATTTTCAGATGAGTATTCACGGCTTCTAAATCTCCTTTTTCAGAGGCTGCTTTTAATTCGTCTTGACTTTTTTTACTCATTCGAATTAATTTAGCCAATTTAAATCGCTTAAGAGAAAGTACACTATCTAAAGTGAAATTTTCTTCTGGCTGAGGTTGAGTCTGTAAAGTCACACCCCATTTTTTTTGCCAGTTTTCACTATACTCGTTTGGTGAGGTTGAAAGATCTAATGCTAATTGAGCAATTTCTTCATCCTCATGACCAATATAAAATTGAGGTGTCAAAGGTTTCTCATCAACTAAATGTCGCAGACTTAAAGTTGCCACTCGATGGTATAATAAGTTATCAAAATCTTCTAGAACATCTTGAATATTCGCTAATACAAATTGACCAACCGTGATATTTTCTTCTTTGTCAAAAATTACATTACAACCTGTGATTAAAATTCTAATGATTTCTTTTTCCTTAAATGCATCTCCACCTTTTTTGGTAGAAATTCTTGGGGAAATATTGTGAATTCCTTGTTCCTCCGCTGCTGCTATAGCATCCAAAGCAGCTAGATCTTCAGGACTAGGTTCATTCGTGTAGGGGTTTTCGTTTGACTTTTGATTGGGTGCCGAACTTGCTGTTTTTTTAGGAGTGATTGCACGCTCTCTTTCAGCTCTTCGTTTTTCAAACAATCTTTTGGTCTCACTTTTTTTGACTAAGCTTTCCAAAATTCGATTTGCCTCTGCTACTAAATATTTTTCTTCGACATCCATGATCGAGGCACACTCCTTTATGTAAAGTGATCGCTTTAAAACATTTGGAATTTTGGCAATGCTTTCAATGATGCTACCAATTAGTCGTGTCTTTTTAACTGGATCGTTTTTAGCCTCTTCCAGTAATAACTTTGTTTTAAAAAATATAAAGTCATCTGCCTTTTCGTCAATGTATTTTTTAAATTCTTCCGTACCAACTTTTTGCAGATATGAATCAGGATCTTCCCCATCTGGCAACAAAACCACTTTAACATTCATGTCTTGTTCCAAAACCAAATCCAATCCACGCAAGGCAGCTTTGATTCCAGCATTATCTCCATCGTACAAGATTTTCATGTTTTTGGTAAATCGACTGACAAGTTGAATTTGTCCAACTGTCAAGGAAGTTCCCGATGACGCGACGACGTTAGTGATACCTGATTGATGCAGAGAAATCACATCTGTATATCCTTCAACTAAGATACATTCATCTAGTTTTCGAATTTCACTTTTGGCATAATATGCTCCAAAAAGTACTCTACTTTTATTGTAAATGTCAGATTCGGGAGAGTTAATGTATTTGGCTGCTTTAGCATCCTTTTGTAAAATTCGTCCTCCAAAACCAATAATCTTTCCACTTAAATTTCTAATTGGAAACATCACTCGTTCCCGATAAAAATCACTTCCATATTGAGTTGTCAATCCTAATTTTTTTAACAAATCAGGATTGTGGGAATCTTGGGTTGCTTGCAAAGTAAAACTGTTTTTTTGCTTGGATGTATAACCTAGATGCCAATGCTCAATGGTCTCTTCTCGAAAACCTCTTTCTTTAAAATAACTTAAACCAATGCTTTTACCTTCATCTGTTTCCATCAATTCTTTATGGAAATAATCCGTAGCATATTGATTGGTAATGAATAAACTATCAGCTATCTGTTTTTCCCTGCGTTGTGATTCAGTTAATTGTTTCTCAACGATCTCGATGTTGTATCGTTCTGCTAAATATCTCAATGCCTCAGGAAAAGACATATTTTCATGGTTCATAATGAATCGCACTGGATCACCACCTTTCCCACAACCAAAACATTTGCATAAATTTTTTGCAGGAGATACTACAAATGAAGGTGTCTTCTCATTATGAAATGGGCACAAACCTTTAAGATTAGAACCAGCACGTTTCAAGTTCACAAAGTCGCCTACAACATCTTCAATTTTTGCTGTATCAATTATTTCTTGTACCGTTTTTTGTGGAATCATTTATTTAAAGAAAAGTTAATTGATTAATTATTAGGATTGTAAATGGATAATGTTGGTAAAAATACCAAAAATATTATAATCAAATACATTAATTTTTTTCATAGAAACAGAATCCAAATATTCTCTAATATACCAATTAACTTAACCCAAAAGTCCAAAAAATTATTGATTTTATTGGGCACTAGGTATTCAAAATAAAGTGTTGATTACTTTTTTTACCATTAAAAATACAAGTAGTTTTGTATAAATTTTAAAAATTAGGTAATCGGATTGTTGCAAATAAATTCATGAGATTTACATTCATTCTTAATTTAATTTACTTGAAAATTGATCAGTCTCTGGCAATACGTATTCTAAAAAAAAGTATTTGCAGTTTTCATTTTGATGGGATTAAAATTTCTTTGATTATGAGAGATAAGTGAATAACTTTGAAAGTTAAATTTCATCTATTTGTGGAGAAATTATTCATTTAACATTATTCATTTTTCATTAGTTAATTATCTTTGTAATAATTTTGAGAAAGTTTTTTAAATAAATAACAAACCATACAATATGTCAAATCAAAATGAAGGGAAAACAATTTCCACACGTGCTGCTGACAATATCAGAATTCTTGCCGCAGGAATGGTTGAAAAAGCAAAATCAGGTCATCCAGGTGGACCAATGGGTGGAGCAGATTTTGTTCAAGTTTTATACTCTGAATTTTTAAATTATGATCCAGACGATATGTCTTGGCCGATGCGTGATCGCTTTTTTTTAGATGCTGGGCATATGTCTCCAATGTTGTACGGTGTGCACACCTTATTAGGGAATTATTCCATGGATGATATAAAGAGCTTTCGGCAATGGGGGAGTCCAACTCCTGGACATCCTGAGGTGGACGTTTCCAGAGGAATTGAAAATACATCTGGTCCTCTAGGTTTAGGGCATGCATTTGGTGCAGGAGCAGCAATTGCGGAGCGATTCTTAGCAGCTCGATTTGGAGAGGTGGTAGAGCATATGACATACCTTTATATTTCTGATGGAGGAATTCAAGAGGAAATTTCCCAAGGAGTTGGGAGAATTGCTGGATATCTCGGTTTAGGTAAATTAGTAATGTTTTACGATGCCAATGATGTGCAACTTTCAACGATGGTTGGTGAAGTAACTCAAGAGGATACTGCTAAAAAATATGAAGCATGGAATTGGCATGTGGTGACAATAGATGGAAATGATACGGATGCCATTCGTCATGCTATACAATCTGGGATTGATGAGTCAGAACGACCAACTTTGATTATTGGAAAAACCGTGATGGGAAAAGGTGCTATGACCGAGAGTGGAGAAATATATGAAGGAAAGGTGGATACCCATGGTCAACCACTAAGTAAGTCAGGAGGAGACTTTGCTGCTTCAATCAGTAATTTGGGAGGAGACCCAGAGGATGCTTTTCAATTATTTCCAGAGGTAAAAGAGTTTTATACTACAGTTTTAGACCGAAAAAGAGAGCAAGCGAAAAAGCGGAAAGCTGCTTTTGAAATCTGGAAAATGGATAATCCAAAACGGGCAATCAGGTTAGAAAAATTCTTTTCCACTAAAATTCAAGACATTGATTGGTCTGCTATTGAACAAAAACAAAATGCTGCAACACGCGTAGGTTCAAGTGCAGTTTTAAGTCATCTAGCAGATCATGTGGAAAATATGATTGTGTCATCAGCTGATTTATCAAATAGTGATAAGACAGATGGTTTTTTAAAGAAGACAACTGCCTTTCAAAAAGGAGATTTCAAAGGACAATTTTTGCAAGCAGGTGTAGCTGAGTTGACGATGTCAGCTTTGTGTACAGGTTTAGCTTTGCATGGTGGGGTGATTCCAGTTTGTGCTACCTTTTTTGCATTTTCAGATTATATGAAACCTGCGATGCGTGTCGCTGCATTGATGGAAACTCCAGTGATTTTTATTTGGACCCATGATGCATTTAGAGTAGGAGAAGATGGCCCAACTCATCAACCGATTGAGCAAGAAGCACAATTAAGATTGTTGGAACAATTGAAAAATCACTCAGGTGAAAATAGCCTTTTGGCATTGCGACCTGCGGATACTGATGAAGCAACGGTTGCTTGGAAAATGGCTTTCGAAAATAGAAAGACACCAACGGGGATGATTTTCTCTAGACAAAATATTAAAACACTTCCTGCAAGTGAGGGAAACACAAGATATAAAGACGCTTTGAATGCTCAAAAAGGAGCTTACATTGTTCAAGATTGCGAAGGCACGCCTGATGTAATTTTAGTAGCGAATGGTTCTGAAGTTGCAACCTTAATTGAGGGTGCAGCAAAATTAACCCGTGAAGAAGGTAAAAAAGTTAGAGTAGTTTCTGCGATTTCTGAGGGACTATTCAGAAATCAAAATGCTGATTATCAAGAATCTGTTTTACCTTCTAATTGTCCTACATTTGGGTTGACGGCTGGTTTGCCTAGCACTTTACAAGGCTTGGTTGGAGCAAGTGGAAAAGTATTTGGAATGACTCATTTTGGATATTCTGCACCGTATACGGTACTGGATGAAAAGTTTGGGTTTACGGGAGAGAATGTGGTGAAGCAGGTTTTGGAGATGATTAATCCAGTAAGCTAAATTTCAACTGAAATATGATTTAATATTTCTTTTAAATAAAGAAAAATATTTATCCTGAATTTTCAAAATGAAAATTTGGGATTTTTTTTGATAAAGAATGAAAGATACAAATTGGTTTAATTAAAATGAAAATGTTACTTTTAAAATAAAATAGATGAACCAGCAATCAATTCACCAATGTGTTTTTAATTTTGTTTTTTTTGGCATATTATTTTTCTTGTCTAGTTGTAAGAATGGAAATTCAAAACTAGTAGAAGGATACTTGATTCAAGATATTAATATTGTTGATGCAAAAAAAGGTTTGCAAGAAGGAATGGATGTCGTTTTAAAAGATAACCGGATCATTCAAGTTTCTCCTCATCATAAAAATAATTTTTTTCCTAAAGAGAAAATATTTAACGGAAAAGGGAAATATGTTTTGCCAGGACTATGGGATACGCATGTTCATTTTGCGTATGAAAAAGATATAGCTCCTGCCATGTTTAAATTATTTTTAGTTAATGGAATTACGAGTGTAAGAGACACCGGTGGAAAATTAGACTTGGTGAAACCTTGGAAAATAAAGGCAGAAAGTGATCCTGAAAATGCTCCTCGTGTGATGATCGCTGGGCCATTATTAGATGGTTACCCTGTGGTTTATGATGGAAGTTCATCTAAACGACCTCCTTTAGGAACAGGTATAAAGAATGCGGAAGATGCAAAGAAAAGAGTATTAGATTTAATAGATGCGGGAGTTGATAACATAAAGGCTTATGAAATGTTGAGTCCCGAATCTTTTAAAGCCATTGTTGCTTCGGCGAATTCAAAGGGCTTAAAAGTAACAGGACATATCCCGCTTAGAATGGACGCAATTACTGCATCTAATGCAGGAATGAATAGTATGGAACATTTGCGAAATTTAGAAATGTCAATGTCTACTGATGCAGATAGATTGTTGTCATCTCGTAGAAAATTAATGGATGAAGGTCGAAATGATCCTGGTGGTATATTGAGATCAAGATTGCATAAAGCTCAAAGAATGCATGCCGTGGAAAACCAAGATCCTCAAAAAAGGAGGGAAGTATTAAGAGTATTAGCCAAAAATAATACTTGGCAAGTTCCAACCCTAACTATCGTTACAGCTTCTACTTGTTATTTTCCATCTAATGAAGCATGGCGAGAAAATTTCAAATTTCTCCCTGATTCTGCTTCTTTGCGATGGAGAAAACGAGCCCTGGAATTTAAACCACCTGCACCTGATGCTGATGCCTTTAAATATGCTAAATGGGCACACGAAATAGTCAAAGATATTAGTGATGCTGAGGTTGGAATTATGGCCGGAACAGATTGTCCGATCTTTTTTTTGACGCCTGGTTTTAGTTTGCATGAAGAATTAGTGCTCTTAGTTAAGTCAGGGTTAACTCCGCTACAAGCCATTGAGGCAGCTACAATTCGTCCAGCTCAGTATTTTAATATGGATAATGAATTGGGTTTAGTTGAAAAAGGAATGCTCGCAGATTTATTGATTTTAGATAAAAATCCTTTGGAGGATATTAAAAACACTCAAAAAATAAATGCGGTGATTAGAGATGGAAAATGGTATAATCGTAAAGATTTAGATAACATTCTGAGAGAATTGAAAGAAAATTAACCTGGTTTTAAGAATTAATAAGAAATGCTTTTTAATGGGCTTTTTAAGAACACTTTCTATTTAAAAAAAATCAAAATCGCACCAATTGCCGTCAAAACTAAAATCAATTTTCGGTACAACTCATTTTTAATTTTTTTCACCACTTTTAAGCCCACCAAAAATCCAACGATCACCATTGGGAATAGCCTGAAATTGACGGCCATCGATTCCATCGAAATGCTTTCCCAATGGTAAATATGAAAAGGTAATTTGAAAATATTAATGATGAAAAATAACCATGCAGCTGTTCCAATAAATTGATCTTTTGGAAGTCGCATTGCAAGGAAAAATATATTAGAAAATGCTCCTGCTAGGTTTCCTAACATCGTAGTAACTCCAGCGCAGAAACCCATCAATCCACCAAACCATTTTGAGTTCGGAACAGCTTTTTCGTTTTTATTTTCCCACCAAACCATCATTATTACAGATCCGATAATAATAACGGCCATGATCTGTTTAAAAATTTCAGCAACTATTTCTTTTCCGATAAAACTTCCTAAAGTAACTCCTAACATCATCCACGGTAAAAGTTGCATTAATAACTTCCATTGTGCATGTCGATTGTAATAGATGACTGCCATAATATCTCCAATAATCAATAGAGGTAAAACAATCCCCGTTGATGCTTTTGGATCAAAAACGAAGGCTAATATCGTTACTATAATTATCCCAATCCCCTTGATTCCAGACTTTGCAATTCCCATTAAAAATGCACCAAATAAAGCATAACCCCAGTATAAGTTAGATACTTGAAATTGGGGTGCTAATTCGAAAATAGAATACATAAAATACTGGGGATTAGGTTGTTATTAAAGTGGGGTGTTTGGAGTTTCTATTTTTTTGACATGACAAATTCAAAAAATTGCTCTACCTTTTCTATCAAGATATCAATCTCTTCTTTTGTATTGAAGTAATGAATTGATGCTCGACAAACACCAGTTAAACCTCTTTTATCCATATCTAACACCGTGCTAAAGCGAAGACTTGTAGAAAGGTTTATTCCATGTTTTAGCAATGCATTTACAAGTTTTTCTGAATCAATGCCTGCAACTGAAAAAGTAACAATTCCGCATTGTTCTTTTCCAATATCGGTAACTTCAATTCCACCAGTTTGCTCTAATTGGCTTCTCAAATAAGTTGATAAATATTGGATTCTTTTCCAAGTGTTTTCAACCCCTAAATTATTTAAATAGGATAGTGCTTTTGAAAACCCTAAGAGCAATGCATAGGATTTTTCCCATTGTTCAAATATTTTTATGTTACAATCCAAAGCATAATTGTCTGCATCTTTCCAATGGGCGGTAACCATGTCTAAAGTGGATGGTTTTAATTTCTCCAAAATTTCTTTTCGGGCATAAATAAAACCCATTCCTCGAGGACCCCGAAGGTACTTTCTACTCGTTGTGCTTAAAAAATCGCATTGTATTTTTTTTACATCAACTGGAATATGGCCAACGGATTGACAAGCATCAAGGAGGAATAAGATATTATGCTTTTTAGCAATATTTCCAATTTTTTCAGCAGGCATAATTAGGCCGCTATTAGTAGGGATATGAGTAACTGCTATAAGCTTTACCTTAGAAGAAATCATCTCTTCCATTTTTTTTAACAGTATATTTCCATCATGGTCGCTAGGGACAATTTTCACAATAATACCTTTCTCTTCCTTTAGTTTTAAGTAATTGAGGTAGCAATTTCCATATTCAACTTCCGTTGTTAAAAGCACATCGCCTGCTTTCCATTGTATGGAATGTAAGATTTTATTGACTCCATCAGAAGCGTTTGAAACGATAGCAATTTCATCCTTACCAGCATTGATTAACTCAGCAGCTTCCGAATAAAAATCATTGATAATGTTTTCATATTTATTTTTTACTTCGTAACCTCCGAGTGTTGCCTCGAGTTGTAGGTACTCAGTTATTATATCAATAGTTTCTTTGACTGGGAGAGAACAACCTGCATTGTTGAAATGAATTACAGCTTGTGTTCCTGGAGTATCTGCTCGTAATTTTTCTATGTCTAAGCTCATTTTGAAATAAAGATTAATGGTTTGGTTTGATTATTTTTTTCTCCTGTTACTTTTAAAAAGTATGTGTTGTTTGGTATTTGTAGAGGTAATGTCAATGAATTTCTTCCTTCAGGTAATTTACCAAGGTTTTTTTCATAAATAATATCCCCATTAATATTAATTAGTGAAACTTGAATAGTTTGAGATTTTTTAAGATTTAAAATAACTAAATCATTTTGGGAAAATGGATTGGGGAAGTCAGTTGAAAAATTACTTTTCGACAGGGTATTTACGGTTGTAGTTAATTCACTGTCCATTTCTAAAAATACTACAAAGCCATCATGGTCGGAAGTTCGATATAGAGGCGGGAATTGATTCTCAAAATCTGATAAAAAATCTGCATTACCTCTCACATATTGCATCTTGTTAAATGTAAAACCTTGGAGGTCATTCGCTAAGCAATGGTCTAAGATTTGAGCGTTGTTCTGAAAAACATAGGAATACTGCTCCTCAAGTGGAAGAGACAAACCATGGTTTGTCAAGGGCATAGAAACAATGTTTTCTACAGGATATTCCGCTCCAAGCGATGGTGTACCTGCGATTTGGTTAACAACATCGACATATCCATCTGAAAATTGAAACGCATTAAAATCACCCATCACAAATAAATTTTCGTCAATCCTATCTTCTACCATTTGAGCAACAGACATCGCTGCTTCATGTCTTTTTAATTTAGTACTAGTTTGAGTTATTCCACCTAAGGATCTCAAATGAATGTTTAAAATACTAATCGGTTGAGGAGGGGCACTATTGATGTTAGCTTCTAAAAGAAGAGGTGGTCGATCATGTGTTCTACCTCCTGTACTAAGATTTTCATCTGCCCCGAGTCTAGTTATTTGGACATCGCTAATGGTGTTTTTGACTAAATATCCTAAATTAATTACCCAACTTCCATTATCTCCATTTGGTATTAAATAAGGTGAATAAATGAGGTCAGGATTATTTTCTTTGATTAGAGTAGCAATATCTTCCAATACTGCCAAGCTCCGAATTTCTTGTAGTGCAACAATGTCTGGTGCTTGCATTAGGTCCACGATGTATTTTTCTACTTTAAGTCGTCGTATTGCATAGTCATCTTCTAAATTAGATAATCCTCTAATGTTTACACATCCGATTGTAGCTTGAGTATTGCTTGGTTCATCGACACCAATCAGAGGAGCTTGTCCAGTAATTTCATAATCGGTTGCAAGTAACAAGTAATCACCAAAAGCATAGTTCATAACACCGGTCGCAGCAATATTCATTCTTGCCCAAGACTGATCTGCACTAGGTAAATTTAATCCACCTAGTTTGATTTCAAATACCTCTGGATTTCCATCAAACTCTGGTAAGCTACTGGGAGCAGCGGAAACAATCCCAGGCTCCCTAAATGCTCTGGTCGAACCAATTTTAACAGACGTTTCCCCATATTGATTGGTTGGGGAATTAGTAATCGCTTGAGGAAATGTAACCAACATTCCTTCTACCTTTTCTAAATCAGGAATTGCTACATTATCAGGTGAAGGAAAATTTTCTGTTAAAATTATCGGTAGCGGAAGAGGAACATTGTTAGAGTCGATAGTAATTGTCATACCATCAGCTTCATTCATTTGGGTTCTCTTAAAACTTTCTCGAACGGTACCAGAAATTGAAACCATATTGCCCACTTCAACTGATGGAGAATTATTGGTAACTATAATTATTCCATCAGATGTTGCTTGGTTATTATCAGATCGATAAGTCGGTGTTTGGATAAAAAAGTAATCATCTCCAACTGCTGTTACTATATTTTCATTTGTTTCTACAAACTGATTTAGGTAAGGAGTAAAAAGTTCTTCTCCTTGAATTTCCCAAATTTCTAAATTTAGGTTTTGAGCACTTAAAGTATTGATTAACAATAGGATAGAGGCTAAAGTACAAAGGATTTTTTTCATCATGTGAGTTTGTTTTCTCAAAAAAGGTGCAAAGTATTACTAATTTTAGCTAAATAATTGAACAATACATTTTTTATTTCATTTCTATGCTATGCAAAAGACAAACATTGATACATTTTTTGAAAAGGCTAAAGACCCTGTCATACAAGCACTTTTAGTTTTTGGCTGTGTGGTTTTTTTTATGGCCCTAGCAAAATTAACAACTTTAATAGGGGCAACAGAGTTCAAAGATTACTTTCCGTGGATAATATCTGCTTCTTTTCTTTTATTTTTTTCTGTCCTAAATTCACTTTTTAGTCTTTCCTCAGACGATATCAATAAATATTGGATTAGATCGATAATTTCTTACTTAGGTTTGGCCATAGTTTTAAGTGCTCTTTCGTACTTAGCCTCTTCAGTAGCATTTAACGATGCTGGTACGATTCGATGGATTTTTTATGTTTTGACTTTTGTGTATTTGGTGTTTTTATCAATTCTAAATTTTATGAAAAAAATTGTATCGTTTGCAGAGCGTGAAGAATGGTCGGCCCCAAAGAAAAGGAAATCTGAAAAGAAAAAAAGGAGGTAATTCCATACCCTTTAAAATGAAATTTTTGTGATTTGACATAACTATTTTATCATCTAAACTATATAATCATGTTAAAACTATTCTCAGGTTTGATGTTCACAGTTTCCGTAGTTACGCTTTTACTATCATGTAGTCAAAACCCTAAGGTTGCTAATTCAAAGGTTGATTTACAAAAAGCAAAAGTAAGAATTGCTAAAGCCAATGCAGGAATAGGAGATACCTTAAAAAAAATCGTCAAAACAAAAGAAGAATGGAAGGCTCAGTTAACGAACGAGGAGTTCTATGTTCTTCGAGAAGCTGGAACTGAAAGGTCTTTTACTGGAGACTTATGGGATAATAAAGATGAAGGGATTTATACTTGTGCGGCATGTGATCTCCCTCTTTTTGATTCTTCAACTAAATATAAATCTGGAACTGGGTGGCCGAGTTTTTATCAACCGATTAATGAAAATCATATAGGAAAAGATACTGATCAAAATCTAGGATACACTCGAAACGAGGTTCATTGTGCAAGATGTGGAGGCCACCAAGGTCATGTTTTTAATGATGGGCCAAAGCCAACTGGATTAAGGTATTGTATTAATTCAGTTTCATTAAATTTCGTAGAACATAGATAATATCACTAGAGAAAGAGCAGTTTCCTATGCATTTACTAGGTTTTTTCTTTTTTTTCTTTTAAAGAATACCATTTGGAAGTCGTAAATTAACACCTAATTTATTTCTTAAAAAAACAAAGTACCCTTGTTTTACAAATAATTTACTATTAGCTTTGTAAGTGTTAAATAAATAATCATAATGAAAAACATAACATTTTATTTTAGCTTTTTTTATTTCTGGAACGCTACAAAGTAGGGGCTAAATTTTATGTGTTTTTAAACAAAAAAGAGTTCCTAAAGATTTTAGGGACTCTTTTTTGTTTGTAGTTGATCTAAGGAGTACAAAACCGAGTATAGAATCATGAAAATCCTAACCAATACATTTTATTTTTATTATGGTTTCTGGTTTTACGTTAATTCGTAATATGGGACGTTCATTTGATCTGTTTATTCTTAGAATATAAATCAAAGTCCTCAATTGAGGACTTTTTTTATTTAAACACAATATTTTTAATGAGTAATTACAAAAACTTAAAATCGGAGGAAAAAAAAATTGAACTAATATCAACAGTTAACGCTGATATGCCAAATCAACCAAGAATTGCAATTCAAGGGGTTCCAGGCGCATTTCACCATATCGCAGCTCGAAGGTTTTTTAATGATAAAAAATTAGAAATTATTCCGGCTGATACTTTTGATGAACTTGTAAGTAAAGCGGAGGATAAATTACAAACTGATAAAGCTCTAATGGCTATAGAAAATACTATTGCTGGAAGTATTTTAAATAATTATCAGTTATTGAATCATTCTAACTTGAATATTGTTGGGGAAGTTTATTTGAGAATTCAACAAAATTTAATGGTTTTGCCTGGAGTAAAAATTGAGGATTTGACAGAGGTATATTCTCATCCTGTTGCAATTGTTCAGTGTCAGAAATTTTTTAAGCAGTATCCCCATATTAAATTAATTGAGTCTGAAGATACCGCGTTAAGCGCAAAAAGAGTACTTGATGGTCAATTAAAAAATACAGGAGCAATAGCAAGTTTCTTAGCCGCTGAAATGTATGATTTGGAGATAATAGGAGAGAGTATTGAAACATACAAGAAAAACTACACTCGATTTCTAGTTCTTGGTCGAAGTGAAACCTTCAAGGAGAGGGAGTTTAACAAAGTGTCTCTTTGCTTTACTCTACCACATGAAGTTGGAAGCTTACATCAAGTTCTATCAGCTCTAGCCTTGTGTAAAACTAACCTGACCAAAATTCAATCTGCTCCGCTTTTAGATAGTGAATTCGAATATTTGTTTTTTGTAGATTTTTTATTAGACGAGAATAAAGACTTTGAGAGTATCATTAATGTGATTAAAAAACACACTTTGGAATTAAGGATATTGGGAACGTATAATAAAGGCGAAAAATATGAAAGTTAAACAAGCTAGCAGATTAAACTCTGTCAAGGAATACTACTTTTCCAAAAAGCTTAAAGAAATTGCGGACTTACGTGCAGAGGGAAAAGATATTATAAATCTAGGGATAGGGAATCCAGATTTACCTCCCTCTGAAGCAACTCGAAAGGGACTGGAAACAGCAGTTTGGGAAAATAATACACATGGTTACCAAAGTTACCGTGGAGTGCCGCAACTACGAAATGGTATTGCTAACTGGTATAAAAGATTTTATCAAGTTGAGGTTAATTATGAAAATGAGGTATTGCCATTAATCGGATCGAAGGAAGGGATTATGCATATTTCAATGAGCTTTTTAGAACCAGGTGATGAGGCTTTAGTTCCAAATCCCGGTTATCCAGCTTATCGAACAGCTTCTATGTTAGCTGGCGCAAAAGTGGTTAATTATAATTTGAAAGAGGAGTTAGGATGGATGCCTGATTTGAAAGAATTAGAACAGCAAGATTTAAGTAAAGTGAAAATCATGTGGGTGAATTTCCCGAACATGCCGACAGGCGCAACTGCTAATCTTGATTTTTATAAAAGACTAATCGCATTTGCTAAACGCAATGAAATTTTAATAGTAAATGATAATCCTTATAGTTTTATTTTACAGGATCAACCTATGAGTTTGTTATCGATTGAAGGCGCAAAGGATGTGGCTATGGAATTAAATTCATTGAGTAAGTCTCACAATATGGCAGGTTGGCGAGTAGGAATGTTGATAGGGAAAAAAGAATGGATTGATATTGTTTTAAAATTTAAAAGTAATATGGATTCAGGAATGTTTTTACCGCTTCAAATAGGTGCCGTGGAAGCTTTGAATAATCCACCAAAGTGGTTTTCTGATTTAAATGAGATTTATCGAGAGCGGCAAGAAGTGGTATTTAAAATTCTTGAAAAATTGAATTGTACTTTTAAAAAAGAGCAAGGCGGAATGTTTGTTTGGGCAAAAATTCCAAGTAACTATAACGATGGATATGCGTTATCAGATAAGATATTATATGAAAGAAATGTATTTCTAACTCCTGGTGGTATTTTTGGTTCACAAGGAAATAAGTTCATTAGGATTTCTTTGTGTAACAAAATTGAAGTTTTAGAAAAAAGCCTAGAGAGAATTAGTTGATTTTTTTGAAAAACACTTCCAAAGGTTAATTTTTTCCTTTGAAAAATTAAAGACTAAGATGACAATTACAGTTATAGGAATTGGGCTTATTGGCGGATCAATGGCAATCAGTTTAAAAGAAAATGGATTTGCTGATCGGATAATCGGAGTTGATCAGAGTCAAGATAATTTGGACAAGGCAGTTCGTAGAAGACTGATTGATGAAGATATGGATTTGGAAAGTGCAATTGTGGAATCAGATATTATTGTTTTATCTATTCCCGTAGATGCAATGTTACAAATTTTACCAAAAGTATTAGACTTAGTGGATGACCAAGTTGTTATTGATGTTGGATCGACTAAGATGGAATTGATGAAGAGTGTGGAAAATCATCCAAAGAGAAAACAATACATAGGTACTCATCCGATGGCAGGAACAGAATACTCTGGCCCGGAAGCAGCTATTCCTAATTTGTTTAGCAAGAAAACAACGGTCATTTGCGATGCAAAGCAATCTAAAAAAGAGGTGGTTGACTTAGTAGAAAAAATGTACAATTCCATGGAAATGAAAATATTACATATGGACGCTGAATCGCATGATATACACACTGCATATATCTCTCATATTTCTCACATCAGCTCTTTTGCTTTAGCGTTAACTGTTTTGGAAAAGGAAAAAGATGAAAAAACAATCTTGGATTTAGCGAGTTCAGGTTTTAGTTCGACAGTACGATTAGCTAAAAGTTCAGCTAATATGTGGGTACCCGTTTTTCAACAAAATAGAGATAATGTTTTAGATGTTTTGGATGAACACATCAATTCTTTGTCAAAGTTTAGAACGCTTTTAATTAAAAAGGATTTTAAAAAAATACATGAATTGATTAAGCAGTCGAATGATATAAAAAGGATTTTGAACTCTTAAGAAAATTAAAATAGCAATAGAATTATAAAAATAAATCAAATCATAAAATAATGGAAATGCAATTCAAACCTTTAGTAGAAAAAGAACCAGGTCAGTCGATTATTATCGCTGGACCTTGTAGTGCTGAGACGGAGGAACAAGTTTTAGCAACAGCTCACGCTCTTAAAGATCAAGAAATCGATTTCTTTCGAGCGGGTATTTGGAAGCCACGGACACGACCAAATGCTTTTGAAGGGGTTGGGAAAGTTGGACTACCTTGGTTAAAAAGAGTAAAGGCAGAAACAGGGTTGAAGGTAACTACCGAAGTTGCAAAAACTCAACATGTTTTTGAAGCTTTAAAGCATAATATTGATTTGCTTTGGATTGGAGCAAGAACAACAGTTAGTCCTTTTGCTGTCCAAGAAATTGCAGATGCCATAGAAGGAGTTGATATTCCTGTATTAATAAAAAATCCAATTAATCCAGATTTAAATTTATGGATAGGTGCGATAGAAAGAATTTATAATGCTGGTATTCAACGAGTTGGAGTTATTCATCGTGGGTTTTCTTTGGCTGGAAATAGTTCCTACAGAAATGAGCCTCTTTGGCAAATTCCAATTGAATTAAAAAGACGGTTTCCTGACTTGACAATTATTTGTGATAATAGTCATATATGTGGTCGTAGAGATACTTTAGCAGATGTGGCACAAAAGTCTTTCGACCTGAGTTTTAATGGATTAATGACAGAAACTCATCCTAACCCAGATGAAGCATGGAGTGATGCGAGGCAACAAATTACTCCAGCTACTTTTAAGGAATTAGTGGATAATTTAGTGATTAAGCATGAAAAATTAGATGGTGAAGCAAAAGTGAGTATCGATGCTCTTCGTACTGAGATTGATGGAATCGATAATGAATTACTCAATATGTTGGGTAAAAGAATGGAAATTGCTGAAGCAATCGGTTTGTACAAAAAAGCTAAAAATATTTCCATCCTTCAACCTGTTCGTTGGAATCAAATATTGGAAAAAGGAATTGTTAAAGGTGAAGAAAAAGGATTGAGCGAGGAGTTTATTGCTCAATTTTTAAAAGCAATTCACCAAGAATCTATTAATCATCAAATGGAGGTAACAAAATCCTCTATTGCCAAAAAATAAAAATATAGAGATTTTTCCAAAGTCGATTGTAATTAAATATTGCAATCGACTTTTTTTATTGAGCTATTTTAAATTACTTAGCATTTCAAAACGAAAATAAATGAAATATACTAATCAAGTAGTTTGGATTACCGGAGCATCATCAGGAATAGGGGAAGCTTTAGCAATTGAATTTGCAAAAGAGAAATCAAAAATAGTATTATCAGCTAGACGAGCTGAAGTCCTTAAAGCCGTAGCTGGTAAATGTGAGGAATTAGGTGTAGAATGTTTGGTCTTACCGATGGACGTTACTAATTATGATGTGATTGAGGAAAATGTTGATATTGTGTTAAATAAATTTGGAAAAATTGACGTGCTCATAAATAATGCAGGTATTAGTCAAAGAGGTTTAACCGTAGAAACTAATTTTGAAGTGGATCGAAGAATTATGGAAATCAATTATTTTGGGAATATAGCATTAACTAAAGCTGTTCTTCCTAAAATGATCGAGCAAAAAAATGGACAAATTGTAACCATGAGTAGTTTGGTTGGTATTTTTGGATTTCCTCAACGATCATCTTATTCTGCCTCAAAACATGCCTTGCATGGGTTTTATGAAACCTTGATGGTGGAACATTATAATGATAACTTGAAAATAAATATTATTTGTCCTGGGCGAATAAAAACAGATATTTCAATTAATTCATTGACAAAAGATGGTACCCAGCATGGAAAAATGGATCCAGGTCAAGCCAAAGGAATTTCTGCAGAGAAATGTGCTCAAATTATAGTCAAGTCCATGAAGCGAAATAAGCGAGTGACGGTTATTGGAATGGAGGGGAAGTTAATGGTGTTTTTTAAGAAGTTTATGCCACGATTATTTTATAAAATTGCAAGTAACATTAGTGCAACCTAAATGAGCGATTTTTTTACAAGTTTCAAGAACTTGTAATGATCATTTTAACTATCTGCTTTTCTTCTATGATATAATCCTTTGTTTTTAGTATTTCATTATTAAGCATAGCTAAAATTCTCACCACTTTATCATGAATGGTTTCGATAGCATGAATAGTATTTTTGATATTTGTTTTGACTATCCAATCTGTAATTAAGTTATCATAAAAAAAATCAAGAAAGTTTGTGAAGCTCATAATGTATTGCCGATAATCTAATTTGAATTGCTTGTAAATATCGAGTATTTCTATTTCAAAATGTTCTAAAAGTATATTTGCTTTTTGCGCATCACTTTTAGCATGATAGAGAAATTTATTTTTAGCGGCCTCAGCATTTCCTTTACCATAGATTTTTTGTTTCTTTTCTGCCAAAATAGTATTTCCCCAAGTTTTAACTTCCGATAAATCATCAATAATTTTTTTCAAAAAAAACGCTGCTTTTTTTCCTACTCGAATGGCTTCTCTAATTTCAACAATTTGCTCTTCATGATTTAAAACTATTAAATCGATTGCTTTAATTTTTGTTTTCTTATCCAATAAAGTAGATATAGATTTTTCATATTTTTTAAATAAATTATTAAATTTTATTTCTGATTGAAATAAACCAATCAACTGTTTTTCCAATACTTCTTTTTCATATTTTAAAGTAACAAGTTTTTTCTCCGCTCCTTTAAACTTCAAAACTGCCATCAAATATTCTTGACGTTCTTTTTCTAGCGCTTCTTGTTTATTTCCCAAAATAACTTGAAAGAGAGATTGTATACCCACTTCTTCAAGTTTATGAACATCCCCTTCCTCTTCGGACATAATTCTAGCCAATCGATTAACCTCCATTTTTTGTAATCTGGTGCGTTTTTTCAAGTTTGCCAAATGAATTTCGATTTTCTTTTTTCGCATCATGTTTTCGTAAGCTAATTTTAGTTCTGATTTTTGTAAGCTCATGTTGAGTGATTAGTATATTGTAATTGTTGTGTTATTAGACTTAAATAAAAGTAAGGTTATTTTTATATTAGGTGTAATCAAAACGTTATTTTTGCAAAAAAAAATATGAAAATGCATAAGGTTAAAAATATTCAATTTCAAATTTCAGAGGAGATTGGTACTACATCAGCTCTTTATATTCGACCTACAAAACCTAAGTTTTTATTGGTGTTAGCTCATGGTGCTGGTGCAGGAATGGATCATCCTTTTATGGAGTTTTTAGCTCAATATTTAGCTCATCAAAAAGTAGCTACGTTGCGGTTTAATTTTGCCTATATGGAAAATGGAAAAAAGATCCCAGATCGACCTAAGAAAGCATTACCAACCATCGCAGCGGCAATAAACCAAGCTAGGAAAATAGCGAGGGGGCTTCCAATTCTTATTGGAGGAAAATCCTTTGGGGGCAGAATGTGTTCTCAATTAGCAGCAAATGAGGAATTGATAGGTGTGAAAGGAATAATTTATTTTGGGTTCCCTCTTCATGCAATTGGTAAACCTAGCATGGATCGAGCGGCACATTTATCTGATATTCCTCAACCTCAACTTTTTCTTCAAGGCACAAGAGACACGCTAGCTGAAATCGGCTTGATTAAGAAAGTCTGTAAGAAACTAAAAAAGGCGAAGTTAGAAATAATTGAGGGAGGAGATCATTCTTTCAAAATGTTGAAAAAAACAGGAATACCCCATGAAGAGACAATTAAAAAGATAGCAGAAATTGTTGGAGATTTTTAATAAATCTAAAGAATAACTGTGAGCGGTTAATTAGAAACCGTTCACAGTTATGATAAATGAATTACGCAAGTAAAGATTGTACTTTCATAGCTACTCCCATATCACCTTTAATTTTAACTTTGCCCATCATAACAGCCATCATCGGGTTGGAGTCTCCAGATAAAAGTTCTTTCATCGTATCCATTGAAGTTGAGATTACACAATCTGCCTCTTTATCCTCTTGAGAAACTTCATTTTTGTCGCCTGTACCATCTACATATACTACATGTTCGTCTACTACCATTTTAAGAGTTGCTCCGATTGGATCTAAATTGGCAGCTTTCTCTTGCATGTTCGAATAAATTGCTTCTAAGTTCATTGTATTATATTTTATTAAAAAATTGGTTTTGATTTAATTGCGAATTTACGCTAAATAATGAAAACTAAAACTGAATTCTATAAAAACTTTAGACAAACTGGAGTTGGTATTTCAACATTTCCAACTTCATTCAATTCTCCAGTTTCAATATTTATTTTAAAGATGAAAATAGAGTCAGAGTTTTGATTAGCCACCCATAAAAATTCTCCAGTAGGATCAATGGCAAAATTCCTTGGGAAATCACCTTTAGTAGATTCTGTTTTAATGAATGATAAAGTTCCTGTATTTTCATCCACCTTAAAAATAGTAATTGAATTATGTCCTCGATTAGAAGCATAAACAAATTTACCCGATGGATGGACATGTATATCTGCGCACCAACTTGGTGCTGAGTATCCTTCTGGAAGAGTGCTAATTGATTGTTTTGGTATAAGTGTACCTGTTGATCCATCATAGTCAAAAGTATTAACCGTTGCATCTAATTCATTGACAACATATACAATTTCTGTATTAGGGTGAAATGACATATGTCTAGGTCCTGCTCCTGCTTGTATTTTAGTTTTTGACTCTATATTTGGTAAAAGTTTTTCTTTTTCATAATTGATCGTTAAACTAGTAATCTCGTCAGTTCCCAAATCGGCTACAAATAAATGTTTATTATTAGGAGAAATTGTGCCAGAGTGAGGGTGAGATGTTTCTTGTCGATCAGTTTTACTTCTTCCTTTAAATTGTAAATTTTGGGAGGTCTCTTTAAAGGTTCCATCTTCTAACAAAGGGAAAACATTCACAATTCCTCCTACATAATTAGAAACAAATACAATTTGATCAGTTGCGTCAACTGTTATATGGCAAGGAGCAAAAGCATCTGTTTTAACTTTATCTATTAATTTTAAATCTTTGGTTTGAGGGTCAATGTGGTAAGCCTCTACTGTTCCTGAATCTCCATCATCTGGCCCTAGTTCGTTAGCAGCGAACAAGTATTTTTTATTTGCAGAAATAGTCAAAAAAGAGGGATTGACTGTTTTGAAATACTTAGATTTTAAGAAATTAAAATAGATAGAATCACCTTTTTGAGAAAAGGCCAAACGATAAATTCCTTCTCCCTTACCATCAACATGGCCCTCTTTTTTAGTGTAAGTTCCTATAAAAATAAATTGTTCGTTCATGTCTGATTCAGTAGTAACTATAGATGTATTAATTTTTGTGTTATCGGAATTATTTATTTCGCAAGAAAAGAAAAATGTCAAAAGTAAAAATAAGGAAATGTATTTCACGTGTAAATTAGATTTTATTAATTAAAAATAAGTGCATAAATATATAGTAATCAATATGTTACAATTGTGTAGTGCTCTTATAAATCTTCTAGTTCTTGAATGACAATGTGAAAATCATCAAAGTAAATGGGGCTTTTATTAGGATTCCAACAATAGATATTAAGCAATTCATTTTGTAAAAAATTTGGAATTTTAAATTTGAGTTGAATTTTCTCCCATCCATTTTCTTTTACTTCCAAAACTTCCTCTGTAGCTTTCCAAAATTTCCCTCCCACTGCTGCAACTATTTTTCCATTGACTCCCCAGCTACCCTCAGCATATCTCCAAACCCAAGCAACAACCTCTTCATTCCCTTTGAGGAATTCATAATTAAAACCAAAGCCAAATGGATTTTCAGATTTCAGTTCTAAGCTGTTTTCTCCTTCAAAAACAAAGTCCTGGGATTGGAAATCTCCCCCATTAAAATAATTTCCATCTTGCAAAAAGTAATTTATCTTACTTTTTTTGACCACATTTTCGGCATCACACGCAAAATGATGATTAGAACCTCCAATAATACCTGTTAACCACATGGTTCCAAAAATAATCAAGCCGATAAAAATGAAAATACGAATCCCATTTTTTAAAATATGGAAGAACTGTTCTTTTTGATTTTGATTTTCGAAATTTTTTAAATCACTCATGTAATAATTGATTCTGCCGCAAATTCTATTAAATTTGAGCTTTCTAAGAAAGATTGACAAAAATTAAACTAGAATTTTTGTTCAGATTTAAAATTTTGTCAAATTTAAAAATAATTAAATGGTATTCAGCAGTATTATTTTTCTGCTTTATTTCTTACCTGTTTTTTTATCCTTATATTTTATTTCTCCTACTCGTTGGAAAAATGAAGTGGCATTGGCTGGAAGTTGTTTTTTTTATGCGTGGGGAGCACCTGAATTCTTTTTTGCTGTGTTTGTTTCATTGATTTTAGATTTTTATTTGGTTCATCTTTTTTCCAATTCGAAAGGAAATTTAAGAAAACGACTTTTTTTGGCAGCTATTCTTTCAAATGTTTTGATGTTACTTCTTGCAAAGTATCTCAATTTTTTTGTTGGAAATATCAATGAGTTGCTCCATATTTTTGGAGGGAAAACGTTCTCATGGCAAAATATTCTATTACCAATTGGAGTTTCATTTATTACCTTCCAAAAATTAAGTTATGTGATTGATTGCTATCGGGAAAAAGTAAAACCATTAAATCGATTAAGGGATTATATGGTGTACATTTTATTATTTCCACAGCTCATCGCTGGACCAATTGTACGGTTTAATGAAGTTGCCTCCCAGTTAATTAATCGTAGCAGTCAGGATAATATAGATTATAAAGTTTCAGGATTTTTTCGATTTATCATAGGACTATCCAAGAAGGTTTTAATTGCCAATGTTTTGGGTGGAGTAGTGGAGGAAATTTTTGCGCTTCCATCGCATGAACTCAATACTGGCGTAGCGTGGATTGGCATTATTGCATACTCACTACAGATTTATTTTGATTTTTCAGGATACTCAGATATGGCAATTGGATTAGCAAAAATGATGGGATTTCGATTTCCGGAAAATTTTAACTTCCCTTATATTTCTCAAAGTATCACAGAATTTTGGCGACGCTGGCATATCACATTAAGCAATTGGATGCGCGATTATTTGTACATTCCTCTGGGTGGGAATCGGGTTTCTAAGAGTAGGTTATATATTAATCTTTCCGTTGTGTTTTTGATTTCAGGGTTTTGGCATGGAGCAGCCTGGACATTTATTTTTTGGGGAGGATTCCATGGGTTGTTTTTGATATTAGATCGATTATTTTTGTTAGATTTTTTAAAAAAAATAGGGAAGGTTCCAGCTGTAATTTTGACCTATTTAATTGTTTTAATTGGTTGGGTGTTTTTTCGAAGCGAGACAGTTGGGGAAGCGTTTCAATATTGTTGGAAAATGTTCGCCTTTGATTTTTCTTCGCCGGGGATATTTATTCCAAATAAGTTTTATGTGTACCTATTACTAGGTTTTTTGATTGCATTTTCTGGGATAATTGGGAGGGTAGAGAAGACAGCCCAAGAATGGTATGAAAATGTTCAGATAAATACGTTGTTTTTGATTGGAAAATCAACTGTAAGTGTAGTTTTGTTTTGGTGGTGTTTGATTGAGATTTTTGGATCGGAATTTAATCCGTTTATTTATTTTAAATTTTAAGTGTAAAATTTAATGAAACAAAAAAGGTTAAAATATTTTCTTTTTACTTCCATGATGGCATTGATCTTTTTGCCAATGTGGTTCGTTCCCTTTTTACAACAACAGTACCCCAATTTACAAGTAGAACGAATAGTTGGGTATTTTGGTGAGACCAAAAAACCAAATATTTATGGTAAGAGATGGATGTCAGGTCAATTTCAACAGGCTTATAATGCTTATGTGAAAAATAAAAATATACTCCAACCTACTGCAATACGCTTGAAGTCTCAAATGGATTTTTCATTATACGGAGATATTATGCACGCAAATATTTTGTCTGGGAAAAATGGTTTTCTTTTTCAAAGAGAAGGTTGTGAAGCTTATATTGGAAGAGACTTTATGGGTAAAGAATGGATTAGGAATAAAGTAGAAAAACTAAATTTTATAATAACACATTTTCAAAAAGAAGGAATACCATTTTTAGTTTTAATGCCACCTTTAAAGGCAAGAATTATGTCAGAACACTTGCCTGATTTTTATCGTAATAATGTTTCAGAACATACGAATTGGGCAGTTTTTCCTGATATTTTAAAGGAGTTTAATATTCCGACACTTACTTTTTCATTTATGGAAGAAGCGAGTAAGTTCACTCCTTTTCCTTTTTATCCACCTTCTGGACAACATTGGACCAAATATGGTGCAGCCTTAGCGGCGGATACTATAAAGAAAAATTTATGCAAAATTTTAGACATTGAAATGGTGGAAATGCTATGGAAAGACAGTGTTGAATTAAGTGATGCAAAAGTGGAATACGACAACGAATTAATCGCAGGGGCAAATTTTCTTTGGAATCCTCCTCTCGAACCTTTACCATATCCAAATATTAAATATGTTGAGAGTGGCTCAACTGTTCGACCAAATGTTTTATCAGTAGGGGATAGTTTTTATAAATTGATCTATGAGTTTGGAATTGTAGATGGTTTATTTGATTCTCAGTCCACCTTTTGGTATTACAATCATGAAGTTTATCCCTTGCGCCTAGAAAATGGAAGACGGTTAACGAATAAAGAATTGGATATTTTATCCGAAATTAGGCAAAGAGATGTTGTGATTATCACGGCTTTTGAAGATAATTTAGAGCGATTTGATTTTGGATTTGTGGATATGGTTTATGATTTGCTCCAAGCAGAGAATAATTAGATGACTTTTAAGATTTCCCTCAATTTATCAATAAATTCATCTACATTTTTTTTACTGAATATCATAGGTGGTTTTACTTTTAGTGTTCGCTCACCTGGGCCATCTGTACTAGTTAGAATGTATTGTTTTTTTAATTCTTCTTTGATGGTTGGAGTTATACTTTCTGTTTTGTTTTTTTGTCGAAATTCGATTCCTAAAAATAACCCATCTCCTCGAACATCATAAATAATGGGAAATTCCTTTTGCATTTTTAACAATACACTTTTAAAATAAATTCCCACTTTGATGGCATTTTCTATCAATTCCTCTTTTTCAATTGTTTCAAGAACTGCCTTTCCAATTGCACATGAAACTGGATTCCCACCGAAGCTGCTGAAAAATTCCATTCCATTATCAAATGATTGAGCAATTTTATCGGTTGTCACCACTGCTCCAATCGGATGACCATTACCCATCGGTTTCCCTAATATTACCATGTCAGGAATCACATGATGATTTTCCCAACCCCAAAATTTTCCCGTACGACCAAAGCCGATTTGAACTTCATCGGCAATACAAATACCACCTGCTTTTCTGACTAAACCATAAGCCATTTTCAAATAACCATCAGGTAATGGAACTTGTCCTGCACATCCCAAAATTGACTCTGCAATAAATCCTGCGAGACCATTTTTTTGTGCTTTTGAAATTGATTCAAGCAGATCGCTTTTCCATTTACTTTGAGATGAAGAATTATTTTGTAAGTGTATTGTTGGAAAAGGAATAGTGAAAGTATTTTTATGTTCTCCTTCACCTCCAAGATCACTAAATTTATAATGACTTATTTCAATTCCTGCTGAAGTGTTACCATGATATCCTTCCTCCATGACCAACATGCCTTTTTGTTGAGTATATGTTCTTGCCATTCTTAGTGCAACATCCGTTGCAGCACTTCCAGAATTGACAAAGAAAATTTTATTTAATTTTTCAGGAAAGTGTTTTAATAAAAGAGTCGAATAATCTGTCAAATTTTGATAGAGATAGCGAGTATTGGTATTCATTTTTGCCGCTTGTTGCTGGATAGCATGGACAATTCTTGGATGGCAATGGCCCACGTGTTTAATATTGTTATAAGCGTCTAAATACGTTTTACCATCCGTTGAGTACATATATTGTAAAGCTGCTTTTTCGAAATGGATAGGTTTTTTGTAGCTTACAGAAAGTGCTTTACTCATCACTTGGTTTCGATTTTTTAATAAAATATTTACATTCGTAAATGTTTTGTTTGGAAAGCCACAAGTTTTTCGAAATTCATTCTCGGCGAAGATAGGATTTACTGTAATCCATTTTTCTAAAAAGTCCCAGGCTGGTTTTTGACTTATCTTAATATACTCATTGTTAGGTTTTAGGATAGCCTGATGACTAGAGTTACAAACTGAAACAACTGAACGGATTGCAATCAAATAATATAAAACTTCTAATTCTCTTTCTTCTAAAGTAAGTTGCTGATGATAAGTTTTAAGGATTTGGCAAGCTGCTTCCACTAAATTTTCTTTGTCAAAGAGAGCATAAGAAATTGCTATTGCTAATTCATTGATTAGCCATGAATAAGCAATGTCTCCAAAGTCAATTAAACCAGAAATTTTACCATCTTGAGATAAGGTGTTCCATTCATTAGCATCTGCTTGAATGATAGATTTTCGAAGTTTATATTGATGAGGTAAAACGATTTCTTTGAATTGTTGAAAAAAATATTCTGCCAATCTTCGTTGTGAATGATCAGAAATATATTTTGTCAAATTTTCATTCATCAAGGCGTGTTGGTTATCCCAATTTTGATTCCTTGCCTCGATGTGAGGAGAACGATGATTAAGAAGTGTAGCATTCATTTTTCCTAAAAAATCACCAAAGGAATTTAATAATCTTTCATCAGTTTGTAGGTCACCTATGAATGTTCCTTCCAGGAAAGTCAATAATTGGGCGAACAGGTTTTTCCCTTCGTATTCAATTGGTACTATTTTATCGCCTGATAAAGTTGGAATACTTTTAGGAAATTGATCAGATAGTTTATCTAAAACTTCATCTGTCGCCTTTAAAAAATCAATACTTTCACCTAGCGTATATATTTTTAAAACATATTTTTTTGTGCCATTTAAAACCCTGAAATTCAAATTATCATAACCAGCCATTTTAGTGACTTTAGTAGGAGAAATGTTATAGTAATTTTTTAATATCGAAATGGCAATATTTGACATAGACTATCTCTTAAAATATGAATGAATATTCAAATTTAAGCTGAATATTCATTCTTGAAGTTTAAAATAATTAAAATGTAAGGAATTAATTTTTTACATGGGTTTCATAAAGATCAATCCAATCTTTTGGTGAAATTTTTTTGCAAAGTTCAGCAATTAAACCAAATGGAATTTCTTCAATTTTTTTAAACCGAATACAGCTTTTTCCCATGTCTAATTTTCGTTTACAATGCTTTGGGTATTCTTCTACAAGCCATTTATGCAAAGCTGGATTTGCATAAATTCCCATATGATACAAAGCAATAAAGTTCTTCTGTGAAGCGAAGCTGATAAAAGGCAATGGTAACTTTGGGTCACAATGATAACCATTTGGATATAATTTGTGAGGTACGACAAATGCAGGCATATTATAGTTAAGTACTTCTTGAAAACCTTTTGGCAGATTTTTTTTGATGACTTCTCGCATTTTAGTTATGGCTCTTTGTCGATCTTCATCAAGTTTATTGATGTAATCATCTACAGAAGTTGCTTTGATCATCATAATGATTTTTATTTTTGTATTTAAAAATAACTAATGTGTAAAAATAGGAATACTTTAGGTTTTGTTTTGATATTTAGTTCTAATTTTTGAAAATAAACTACTATTTTTCCAAAAATTAATAAAATGAAAAACATACTTACTCTTTTCTTTCTTCTTACTCTTTGTAACAATGCTTTTGCACAAAATTTGAAATTTAATATTCTTTCCGAAAAAGAACGTGCAAGAGTCGTCGATGACATTTTAGAGGATCGACTTGATAATTTATTACCAGAATTGATGCAGCGAGAAGGGATTGATATGTGGGTTTTGATTTCAAGAGAGTATAATGAAGATCCTGTGATGAAAACTATTCTACCAAGTACATGGTTATCTGCACGTCGAAGAACAATGATGGTTTTTAATAAAAATGAGGAGACTGGGAAGTTAGATAAAATTGCAATTGCAAGATATTCGGTAGGTAAATTACTTCGAGGAGAATGGAACGTTGATGTTTATCCTGATCAATGGGAGGCATTAATGAATACCATTAGGGAAAAGGATCCGAATTCCATAGGACTAAATTTTTCCAAAGATTTTGCACTAGCTGATGGTTTGGTAAGAACAGAGTATGAAAGCTTTATGGGAAAGTTACCAAAGAAATTTCATGGAAGAGTTAAATCTGCAGAACGTTTATCCATAGCTTGGTTAGAAACAAGATCAAAAAAAGAGTTAGAAATCTACCCAATGATTTGTAATATGGGACATCAGATTCTGCAGGAGGGATTGTCAGAAAAAAATATTCACCCCGGGATTACTACCACTAGTGATATAGAATGGACACTCCGACAGTTGGTGAGAGGTTATGGATTAGATACCTGGTTTCATCCAAGTGTGTCGGTGCAAAGATCGGATGAGGGGAATAAAGAATTTTTGCGATCTTTTTCTAAGCGACCTGATCAACAAATTATTTTGGCGGGAGATTTATTGCACGTAGATTTTGGGATTACCTATTTAAGATTGAATACAGACCAGCAACAACATTTTTATGTACTAAAGCCTGGTGAAAAAGATGTTCCTGATTACTTGAATAAAGCATTTAAAAATGGGAATCGAGTTCAAGATATTTTAGTCGAGCATTTCAAAAAAGGTAAAACTGGAAATGAAATTCTTTTAGATGCTTTATCACAAGCTAAGAAAGAAGGATTGACTGCATCGATTTACACGCACCCAATTGGTTTACACGGGCATGCTGCTGGACCAACGATTGGAATGTGGGATTCCCAAGGAGGAGTAAAGGGGCGAGGAGATTATCCTTTGTATGAAAATACTGCTTATTCAATTGAATTATTTGCTGCAACTGAAATTAAGGAATGGGGGAAAATAGTAAGAATTATGTTGGAGGAAGATGGTGCTTTTACAAAAGATGGGTTTTATTTTTTAGATGGTAGGATGGAAGAGATTTTAACTATTCCGAGGAATTAAAGTTCAAGTTCTTTGTAGTTTACTCCTAATTTTTAATTAGAGAATAATATATCTGGAATAAATTCAGGTATTGTTAGCGCAATAGATAGTTTTATTTTTTAATAAAATAGTTCAAATATTAAATTCAATTTCTCAGTGCTGATAAGATGTTGCCAAAAGATCTTGTGTGCTTTATTGTTAAGGTACATTATAAGAAAGAATGACCAGCAATATTAGTGAGGATGATAGGGGAATACATAAATAAATAAACTATTTGTACAATATATTTTTCCTTAAATGAAAATACTAACTCTAAGTGGTTCAACTCGATCAAATTCACTCAACTTAAGGTTATTGGAGGGAATTGCCTTGTTTTTTCCTCAGCAAGAGTTTATTTTCTATAAAAAATTAGATCAACTCCCTCTCTTTCGAGCGGAGGATGACAAATATCCTTGGGCCGAGTCTGTCTTGGAATGGAGAAAGAATTTGAAAGATTGCGATGTAGTAATTATTTCTATTCCTGAATATATTCATAATCTTCCCGCTTTAATTAAAAATGCTTTGGAGTGGATTGCAACTTCAGGTGAACTTGTTGGAAAACGAATTTTACCAATTACTTTTACTCCACATGAACCTCGTGGAGAAAAAGCTATGCAATCTTTGTGTTGGTCTTTGCAAGCTTTGGATGCACAGATTATCGTTCAACTTCCTTTATTTCAAAACGAAATTGACTTTAATGATGATACCACTTTAGTTGAAAATGATAGTGTCGAGATGTTAATCGAAGGAATAAAATTATTGATAGGTGTTAATTGACTTTTACAAAGTACAAATTCATAATTTTTTTTTATTGTCAAAATAAATACTTTTTTTATCACTTTTTTGGTATAAATAATAAAAGTAAATACAATAAGTATTCACAAAATAATTATCTTTGGTTATATAGTCACCTAAAAGTTTATCTAAAATGAATAATGTTGTAACCCAAAGGTTTATCAAATGTCATGACAAATTACGAGAAGAGAAACGAATAAAAAGTAGTCGCCAATTTGCATTGTCTCTTGAATACCTACCTCAAAGTTTAAGTGAAATATTAAAAGGGCGAAGAGATGTTACCATAGAGTTACTTCGTAAGTCAGTTGAAAGATATCAAATCAATCCTGTTTATATTTATACTGGTGATGGGCCAATGTTCATGAGTGAGGAGGACCATAAATCATTTCGAGTATTGACTATTGTGACAAATAGTCAAGAAGATGAACGGATTGTACATGTACCTGTTCCAGCACAAGCTGGATATGCTGGTGAGTTGTCCAATCCAATCTTTATTCAAGATTTGCCAAGTTTTACGTTACCAGATTATAAGTTTAAAGTAGGCACACATCGAAGTTTTGATGTGTCTGGTGATAGTATGGAGCCCACTCTTTTTGAAGGAGATAAAGTAGTTTGTAGTTTTTTGGAACCAACACTTTGGGAAACTTCAATTAAAGATAATTATGTTTATGTGATTGTGACAAGAGGAGATATTGTAGTAAAACGAGTCTTCAACAAATTAAAAGAGGGTAAATATTTGGAAGTTCAATCAGATAATAACTTTTACGATGCGTATCAAATTTCTATTAGTGATATTCGAGAGATGTGGTATGTGCGCGCAAAAATAAGCCCGTTTTTACCTTCTCCTGCTAATACTCAGAATATTGTTAGAGACGAAGTTAAGCAGTTGCAAAATATTATCAATAAGCAGAATCATTTAATCTATAATTTGAATGAAACCATCAAAAAATTAGTAGAACGGACTAAATAATTTTTAGTTTTCTTTTAAATAATAAGCTCATGGACGAATTTAATGATCAGGAGATTTTCTTGTTATGAAAATAAAATTGAAATATAATGTCAAAAAGAGTTTTAGGAAAAGTAATATACCATGATTTTAGTGGTGGATTCTGGGGCATCGTTTCAGATAAAGGTGTTGAATATCGACCTCTTAATTTTCCTATTCAATTGAAAATAGAAGGAGTTCTTGTAGATATTGTTGTTGAAGATATGAATGATGAGATAAGTATGTTTATGTGGGGTCAGCCAGTAAAAATTATTTCATTTTCAATATTGTAAAAATAAAACTATTCAACCTATCTCGTGTTCAAGATTCTATGAAAGCTTATAAATATAAATATGAGTAAATTTTATTTTTCGCAAAACTTTTCACTTTAAAAATTGTTTTCATCTGTATCTATATCTGCCACAGAATAAAAGGTTGGTTACCTTATTGGGTATTCAATTTAATTGCACTAACAAGTATTAATCTTCTGTAAAGTTATATTTCTTTTTCTCCGAATCAATGCTTAATTTCGAGTCAAACAAAAATAGTTACAGGACGTGGAAGAATTAAAAAATAAAATATCAAATTACGTTAATCTATCTCCAGGGGATTTAGAATACGCTATTGGTTTTTACAAGAGAAAATCTCTAGCGAAAAATGAAATATTAATTCAGCCTGGACAATTTGTAAAACATTGGTATTATGTAGAGAAAGGGTGTCTTTGTTTTTACTCCATAAAAGATGGAAATGAAAAAGTTTTAGAGTTCTTTTCAGAAAATGACTTTTTTACAGATATATATTCTTACCTAAAAGATAAGCCGAGTAATGTTTACTTTAGAGCTACTGAGCCAACTTCCATATTATACATTACCAAGGATGATGTGCAAAAGTCCTACGATCATTCTCATCAGATAGAGCGTTGGGGTAGGCTGGCCATGCAAGATACTTTTATCCAGACCTATCGTAGAGTGGCACATCTAAATTATCTTTCCAACGAAGAACGCTACTTACGATTAATTGAAGAGCGTCCTAATCTTTTGCAGCGGGTTCCCCAATATATGATTGCTTCTTATTTAGGGTTGACGCCAGTTGGTTTATCAAAAATCCGAAAGAGGTTGAGTCTGATGTAATGGATTCTATTTAAGATATGGATAAAATTTCTCTTTTTTTTAAACGAATGACTTTAAACCCTAAGCTGATTTTTCTAATTGACGGGTTAGGAGCCTTATTGTCTACTTTCCTTCTTGGGTTCGTACTTATTGAATTGCAGAATTTATTTGGCATGCCAGCTGAGGTGTTGCATTTCTTGGCAACTATTGCAAGTATTTTTGCTCTGTATTCCTTTATTTGTGCCTTTTGTATTAATAAAGATTGGAGATTTTTTTTAAAAATTATAGCGATCTTTAATTTATCCTATTGTATTCTTACCTTTTTTTTAGTTTATGCTAATCAAATTTTTTTGACTAATTTAGGTGTAATTTATTTTTCAATTGAAATAATTATTATAACAATCTTGGCTTTATTTGAAATTAAGTTGGCATCGCTTGATTTATCGTAACCTAATTATTTTAGTTCATTTTTTAAATAATTATTATGCATTGAAGGCCATAGTTATGAGATGGAAAATATATCCTCCTTATGCTCATAATAAAGGTGTAATTCTCCATTTTTGAAATAAGAATTCAATTCCCAAATGACATTTTTGTTACCTTTAGATTTATATGAATGAATATTTTAAATCAATTATCTTGAAGAGAACTGGAGCTTCTTCTCTATTTGAAAAAGAGATAATCCAAGAGTTGTGGAGTGGGTATGGAAAAATCTTGCGAATTGGATTGAAGAATGCCTCAGTCAAAAGTGTTGTAGTTAAGCATGTTCAATTACCCATTAATATAAATCATCCTAGAGGATGGAATACTGATATCGGACATCAAAGAAAGATTAAATCTTATGATGTAGAAACAACATGGTATGCTAGGTACAGTGATTATTGCACCGCTCGTCTACCAAAATGTCTAGCAATTGGAAGGCATGATGATGAAGTGCTTCTGATGTTGGAGGATTTGGATGAGGCGGGCTATCCTATACGAAAGGAAACTGTCACTTGGAAAGAAATATCGTCCTGTTTGTTTTGGTTAGCCCAATTCCATGCTAGTTATTTAGGGAAAAACCCAGAAGGACTTTGGGAAATAGGAACATATTGGAATTTGGGAACTAGGCCTCAAGAATTAGCAGTATTAGATGATCATAAATTGAAAATAGCAGCTACTGCCATTGATGAAAAACTGAATTCATGTAAATATAAAACATTTGTTCACGGGGATGCTAAACTGGCAAACTTTTGTTTTGACAAAGATGGTAAAGTAGGAGGGGTAGATTACCAATATGTAGGAGGTGGATGTGGAATGAAAGATGTGGCATACTTTATTGGAAGTTGTCTAAGTGAAAGTGAGTGTGAACGTTTGGAAGAAAAAATCCTAGATACTTATTTTGATTATTTACAAAGTGAGATGATTGAAAGGAATGAAATGTTAGAAGCAGAATGGCGATCACTATATAAAGTAGCTTGGGCAGATTTCCATCGCTTTCTAAAAGGATGGAGCCCTAGTCATTGGAAGATTAATAGTTATAGTGAACGAGTTACAAAAGAAGTAATGAATTCATTAAAAAATGAATTTATGTAAAGTATAAGTGTAGAATATTTAATTAACTATGTCGGTAAAAAGACAAAGGTGTGGGGATTCCAATAAATCAAACAACAACAACATCGTCATCTTTTTTCCAGATTCTTTTTAGGTTAAAATGTGATTAATGTTTCCTGAGCAGGCGTTGGATTAAATATTATAAAAAAGTATTTGAACCTAATGAATGGGGCTTTTCATTTTTAAAGTATTGAAAATGAAGTGACTACTTTTATTATTATGATTCTTTTAAAAAATCTCCAGCAAAATAATAAGTGAAATAGAATAGTTTTTAAAACCTTTACACAAGAATAAAAAATATGTATCACCCTTATACAGGTTTAATTGGTCTTAAAATAGATTAACAAAAAAGTGATCAAAGACTTTGTTTACTAAAATTATTTAACCTTCACAAGGTTCGACATGGAGCAGTTATTTATTGCTTGCAGATATAGGAAAGGAGGCTGCACATTATCTTTTAATTGAGGAAATTAATTTGTGCTACGATTGAAATAAAAATCGATTATTATCATCTAGTAAATGTGGGGACGATAACCAGTATTTTCAAAATAATCAACGAAGGAAAATTGATTGTAAATAAGGATTCAGAAGTATTTTGTGTAGGTAGATTAGTCACCAAAGCCAATGTATTTTAGGCGGAGTTGTATGGATGGTTTCATTTGGATTAGGAACTATTCCTTTAATGATCCTTGCAGCACTTTCAGGTAGTTTTATTAGTTTAAGGCAGTAGTGTTGCGTTATAAATCAAAGAGAATCAGTTGGTTATGAATATCGTTATTTGGTAATTGTAGCTGATGCTCTAAAAGTAGTTGCTTTATGGGGGTTTTATCAAAAGCAGAGACACTTAAAATTTGTAATATTTCGTAAAGACTTTTTTTAGATTGGAGTTGTCTTTTTAAAATAGCTACAATCAAATAAGTGCATACAGCAATCCAAATTTGAGTTTTTACTGCATTTTCCGATTCGCCCCAAAATTTTTTAATTTTCAAATGTTGTTTTATCCATTTAAAAAATAACTCAATTTGCCAACGACTTTTATATAACAATGTAATTACAAATGGATCTAATTCAAAGTTATTGGTTAAAAAAACATACGTTTTAGATTTTTTTTCATCGAAAAATTTTATTCGACGTAATTTATCAGGGTATAACAAGCTGGTTTTTGCACCCGTTAATTTAATCGTTTGGTCACATTTTAATCCTGTGGTTTTATTAACGGTATGTGAATATAATCGCTTAAATTTTATATTTCTTTTTGCTCGAATAACAAAGAAAGCTTTTGCTTGGTCAATTAGATAAAGTCGTTCAAAATCATAGTAGCCTTTATCCATAATATAGAAAGCACCAGTTTCAAATATTATCTGATTTAAGATTTTTACATCATGGACTTTACCCGTTGTAATCGCCATAAACACAGGGATGTTGCCTCGTAAATCCATTAATGTATGGAGTTTTACTGCACCCTTTTTTTTACGAAATTTAGCCCATTTAAAAACACTCAAACATAAATCTATGGTAGAGGCATCTAAGGCATATACTGTATTGTTCAACTCAATTGTAAAGTCATTGTTATCAATATATAAAGGCCGAGCAACTTTGATTAAATGGGAGGCAAAATCAGACCAGATTCGCCAATCTCTATTTTGGTTGGCACGAGTCAAAGTACTATTGGAAATCAAATTCTTTATACCTAAATGATAAACTTTATTTCTATGCGCACTTAGACAATTGATGATATCGCGAATGCTTTCACGATAGGTTAATTGTCCAAACATCATGCATAGGAATTGTTGCCAACATTTAAAATCCTTTGTTCGATAGTTGCCATTATATTTATCAACACTTTTGTTGAATTCGTATTTTGAAATGATTGATACCACTTGATTGAAAACAAATTTTCCTTGATACATCGCTATATTTTAAAAAATAGCTAAATTTCAAGAAATTTGTTGAAGTCGTGAAATCGGAAAACCTTTGTAAACTATTGATTATCAATAATTTGTAATCTTAATTATTTTATTAACGCAACACTACTGACTGTTTACAAGAATTAATAATTTCATTTTTTTTTGAAAATTTCAAAGTGACATTTTCCACTCCTTTGAAGTTTCATTGCACAAAGTAACAATGAAAGACTGACCAAAAGTAATGGCAATAATTCCTACCAATTCACCTTTCGATTATCATTAAAATACTCCAATTCAATTTTTTTTCCAATCCTCTGAATCAATCGATTTACTCTCAAAAAATTTAGGATAAAAGTATAACCGTTGAGCCTCATGAAATACTATCAACTGATTTTGAAAATTTAAGTAGTTACTCAAGTCTGACTGACCAAGGTCATTGAGAATAAATTGGGTAACATTAAAGTAAAGAATAACCAACAACCAACTAATCGAATCAAAGCAGTTTTGGAAGTTTTGAGTAGAGCTGAGATCCAAGCTGATAGAAGAGACATAACTAATAAATATATTAAGAAACTGAAAACGAGTAAACTAAAACTTAATAATACGTCTAAAAAAATTGAGTTAAAGAGAAGTAGTATTAAAGCAATAATAGAGGAAGGAATTAAAAGGGTTAAAGAGAGAAAAAAGAGTCCCATTGTTTCACCGATTAAGAGTTCAGTAAAGCTCACTCCCTGAGATAACACCAAACGAAGTGTTTCTAATTCTCGTTTACCTTCAACCAACACAAATCCCCCAAAAAAAATAAATAATGGTAATAGTAATTGCAAAATCAAGGCTGCTGAAATTTCTCCAAATCGAACTACATTATTGGGTAAAATTGTTTTTGAAAAATTAATAGCATTTTGACCCTCTTTGCTGTAATGCTCAACGGTATGTTGATGTTTTTGCAATGAAAAAAAAGCTGTTGATAAAGCAATTATCAATAATATATTGAAAGTAACAACTTGCCACTTAACTCCCTTACTCTTTAAGAGGTTGGTAAATGTGTGACGAAATAAATGCATTACTATCCTTATCCTCATCAAATTTGTTTTTAAAAAAACCGTCAAGTGTTACGACGAACACTCGACGGAAGACTATGCTTGGGCACTAAAATGGCGTGTGATAGTGAACACAAAAAAGTCAATATGTATTAATAAATAATATTCATCTTTTTATGTTTTAGAAAAATCAATACTCGAATTATTATTGATTTTCATTGTTTCTAAATACAATTTTTCTAATTCGTTCAATTTGATTTCATCACTTCTTAATGAATGAATTAACACACCAGCTTTCATTATCCCAATATGAGTACCTGTCTCTTTTGCTCTAAACAAATCATGGGTAGCCATCAAAATCGCAACATTATTTTCACGCATATTTTGAAGTAAGCGACCAAAATCATTACTAGCTTCTGGGTCTAAGCCAGAGGTAGGTTCGTCTAATAAAAGATTTTCTGCTTGCTTTGCTTTAGCAATGGCAATACCTACTTTCTGACGCATACCTTTGGAGTACTGAGACACCCTTTTATTTACCGCTTCATAAGCCAAACCAACTGATTGGAGTAGTTGGGTATCCATCAAGTTATCAGGTTTTTTGTTACTCAACCCTGCAAAAAATTGGAGGTTCTCCAGTCCTGTTAAATCACTGTAAAGGTTCAAGTTTTCAGGAATATAGGCTACGTGTGTTTTTGTAGCACTACTATGTTTGCTTACCTCCATATCGTTGATATAAACTGCTCCAGCTGTCGGATGAATAAAATCCATAAACAAATTGATCGTAGTTGTTTTCCCTGCACCATTCGCACCTAAAAGGCAAAATATTTCTCCAGAGTTTACAGTCAAATTTAAACTCTCAAGTGCTATATAATTCCCGTATTTCTTTGTTAAGTTTTTTGCTTTCAACATTTTTTTGTCAAGTATTAGGCAAGCGATATTGTCAAAAAAATAGAATTAGAGTACTATTTTTGTTTATTTTTTTAATAGAATAATTTTCTAATGTGTAGAGAAAAGTAAATTATTACAGGCGTGGCCATATCTTATTTGAGTATTTAATACTTAAATAAAAATCTCTATTCTCATCCGGAATAACCAATATGGAGTCGAGATCGAAAGGAACTAATGAAATGGTAAACAAACACTCTGACATCTTTTCCTTCCAAGGAAAGTAAACCACAATCAGTATTTTATAAAAAATGAAATGTGATAAACTATTCAAGGTTTTCTTAAAACATATTGATTATCCTAATTTAGAACATAGGAGGACGGAAAAGGTCTTCAGACTTGATTCTACCATAAAAAGAAGAAAAGGATGTACTGGTAGAGGATGAGATTGGAAATACACTCTTGAAATAAAGATAAGGATAAGTTAAAACTATTTGCTTAAACTTATTAGATTCTACTTTAACTGGAATTTGATTTTGTTTGTTAGTTGGAGCAATCTTACAGATAGTCTGACAATCTTTTATTAGGACATGATTATGGTTGTCTTCACTCGCACAAAATATATGAGTGTGTGCAACAACATTATGCAGAAAATTCACATTCATCAAGAGTAATGGAATTAACATAAGGCTCAGTAATGAAATTACAATTAATTTTTTCATCTAAAGCAAAATTAGTTATTAGCTATATAAAATCCAAAATATTTTTGTTAAACAGTTAAAATATTAATTAAAAGAAAGGCGTAAGTATTTTTAATAGTTAGATTACAAAAAAAAAATTTAGAAAAATAAAATAAAATTTTAATCGGGGGTAAATAGAAGATAAATAAAACATCATTATTTATAACCACTTTAGTTTGTGAAACTATTAATATCATTAGTTTAAATTCGCACTTTAAAACTCCGCAAGATTAGAAATCGTGAAAATCTTTTTAAAAAAAAATACATCTTTTCTACAATTCTTTTGTTATTTACTTTTTATAATGAAATTAGATAAATGAAATCAACAGCAATTATTATTGGTGGTGGACTAGCTGGGTTATCTGCTGCTAGGCAACTTCACGCACAAGGAATTGACTTTAAATTATTTGAAGCAACGGAGAGAATCGGTGGACGGGTAAAAACAGAGGTGGTTAATGGTTTTCGACTTGACCGAGGTTTCCAAGTTTTACTGACTGAATATCCTGAAGCCAAACGCTGGTTAGATTATAAAAAATTAGCTTTAAAAAGCTTTACCCCAGGTGCTCTATTACTTTTGCCTGGAGGAAAGAAATCTCATATCGGAGACCCTTTGCGAGATTTCTCTAGCCTGTTGCCTACGTTATTTTCTAGTACTGGAAATTTGATGGATAAACTGCGAATACTAAAATTAAAAACTCGACTCGCTAAACTTACAATTGAGGAGATTTTTCAACAAAAAGAAAAAACGACTCTAGAGGCTTTATCAGGTGACTATGGATTTAGCAATCAGATGATTGAACAATTTTTCACTCCTTTTTTTGCAGGTATTTTTTTGGAAAAAAAATTGACGACCAGTCGTAGAATGTTTGATTTTGTTTTTAAAATGTTTGGAGAAGCTGATACAGCAATTCCAAATTTAGGAATGGAAGAAATTCCAAAATTACTCGCTCAACCCTTACCTGAAAACCTTATAACAACCAACGCACGGGTTTTAAAAATAGAAAATCAAACAGTTTACCTTGAGGACGGTTCTGCTTTTTCTGCACCCAATATTATCGTCGCAACGGAAGCTACGAGCTTTGTCAAAGAACTTGAGAGAGTAAAAACTCGATATCAAAGCACTACCCATTTACATTTTATTGCAGAAATACCTCCACTTAAAAAACCCATCATTGCGCTCAATACGAATAAAGAAAGATTGGCAAATAATATCTGTACTATAAGCCAAGTTGCATCTGGCTACGCTCCAGTAAACAAAAGCCTAGTTTCCATTTCAGTTGTCGGCAAATCAGATTTTTCCAAAAAAGAAATAGTCAAAGCTATTCGGAGTGAATTAAAAACATGGTTTGGAAAAGCTGTTGAAGATTGGGAACATCTGGACACTAAGGTGATAGAGTATGCTTTACCTAATCAATCAAATGTTCACCATGAGATTTCTAAACAAGATTTTAAAATCAGAAAAGGATTATATCTATGTGGTGACTTTCAATTAAATGGTTCTATCAATGCTGCAATGAAATCCGGTAGAGAAGTAGCTGAATTAGTAACAAAAGATTTAGTTTAAATTTAAAGAATAAGTAATATTTTAAAAAAACAATACATTTGCAAATATGAAAACAATGTAAATAATAACCTATCATCTTATTCACCTTTTTATTTTTTTTCATTCGAGTTTATCCTAGTTTTTTTTCAACTTCATACTTCTATACGAAAAAATTCAAATAAAGAAACATTTCAATATAAGTCGAAATTAATGTAGGAACGTTTGAATTGAATGCCAAATCAAACTAAGGAATGTCAAAAACTTATTGAAAAAGAGGTTTACCCTGCAACGCCTGAACAAGTGTCACTAAAGCTAAAAGTCCATAGAGCAAAGCCAAAACAATACATTTGA